>LWDU01033254.1_pt1 | contig 262439 bp, 215 predicted proteins | sample 727161 | NCBI WGS metagenome assembly LWDU01 (sample SAMN04566230, study PRJNA314399) | hydrothermal vent metagenome | isolation source: deep sea hydrothermal plume seawater | place: Mexico: Gulf of California, Guaymas Basin | collected 2004-07-11 | reverse complement strand
CATAAAGAGCCCTCAGCCCATAGAGAGCCCTCAGCGGACAAAGAGCCCTCAGCCCATAGAGAGCCCTCAGCCCATAGAGAGCCCTCAGCCCATAGAGAGCCCTCAGCGGACAAAGAGCCCTCAGCCCATAGAGAGCCCTCAGCCCATAGAGAGCCTTCAGCCCATAAAGAGCCGTCAGCTCATAGAGAGCCCTCAACACACAAAGAACAAAAAAAGCCGTTGGCTAACAACTTCGAAGCGTTGATAACCCCCGTCTCTATTACATCAGCTGGTCGTATCTTTATGAGTAATACTGCAGCCTGCGCAGCAGGAATAGAAACCGGCAGCATTGCCAGCAGTGCGCACGCTATTTGCAGCAACCTAAAATGTATTAGCCGAAATGAAGAAAAAGAAACCCGGGCATTACTACAACTCGCCCACTGGGCTTATCAATTCACCCCCAATGTCGCTGTAAGGGAACCTCACTGCCTGCTGCTTGATATCACTGGCTGCCTTACCCTGTTTACCGGGCTTGCCAACCTGAAGAAGCAGATCACTGAAAATTTAATCCCGCTTGGGTACAGTGCAGCAATAGGTGTTAATGTGACACCACTAGCTGCGTTAATGAGTGCGGAAGCGGGCATTAAAGACAATATCGAGGAAAGCCCGGCAGAGATCCTTGGTCAGGTCAGCATTCATTACTTACGCATTGAGCTAAAAATTATCAGCCAGTTACAACGAATGGGCATACAAACCCTAGAAGATCTCTTCAAATTACCCCCATCCGGGTTAAGCCGGCGCTTTGGCAGCGACTTAGACCAGTGCTTATCAAAACTGAAGGGGCTGATACCGGATCCCCAGAAATTTGTCCCTCAAAAAGTTTCATTCCAGTCCGAATTAAATTTCATGACCGATATCAGCAATCTGCAATCACTGCTCTTTCCAATGAAACGACTCATCGGCGAATTCTGTGGATTTACCCGAAGCCGACAGTTATACGCCCATAGTTTTACGATAGAGCTCACCCACCGAAACCATCCTGCAAAGAAAATCACGATAGATCTGGCAAAACCGGATAACGACCAGGATATGTTCCTGGCATTGACCCAATTACAACTGGATAGAATCCATGACATGCCAGAAGTCGACAGCCTGGCACTGAAATCAACTCAATTCTGCCCTGCTAAAACCAGGACAGCTCCGCTGTTTCCGGAAGACCCTGGTTCTACCTTTGGAGTCATGGAGCAGGATAAAAATTCAGCTTATCTACTCAACATGCTGACAGCCCGATTAGGGCACGATACCTGTTTCTGTCTGGCCATAGGCAATGATCACAGGCCGGAAAAAACCTGGCAGGCTACCCAGGTAAAAAAGATTCGCAGCAAGACCATAACCCAGGACCCTGTTAGAGCAACCAGGCCCCTGTTCCTGCTTGACCAACCTAAAAAATTATACGCTCACACCGATAGGTCATCACTGAACAGCTTAGGACTAATACAAGGTCCGGAGAGAATCTGTTTTGGCTGGTGGGACGAAAATGGCTTCAGCAGAGATTACTATATCTGTCAGCACAGCAATGGGGCTATTTACTGGATTTACTACCAGGATTATGAATCCGAATGGTATCTGCATGGATTATTTTCGTAACCTTGCTGGCAATTAACCGTAGATCATGGAAAATAATTATCATCATTATCAGGGACCTTCACAATGTCAGACTTATATGCAATCGAAGTAGAAACAATTACAGGTGAAACCATCTCTTTAGCAGAATTTAAAGATCAGGCGCTACTGATCGTAAATCTGGCCAGCCAGTGAGGTATGACTCCACAGTACGCAGGTCTGCGTACACTGCATGAAGAAAATGATGACCTCCAGGTACTGGGTTTTCCCTGTAATCAATTCGGCGCTCAAGAACCTGGCAGCAATGCAGAAATTCTTGATTTTGCCAGGTCAAAATACAATGTAACCTTTCCGATGTTTTCGAAAACCGATGTGAATGGTGATAATGAGAGCCCTCTATTTAGTTTACTCAAACGAGAACAACCAGGTGATATCGGCTGGAATTTTACTAAATTCCTGGTCAATCGAGACGGTAAGGTTGTTGCCCGTTTCGACCCTCGCACGTCACCAGAAGAGATTGCCGGAAAATTGTCGGAGATGCTTTAGACCAAGCGCGTTTCTGAGCGATTAGAAAGACCACATGGACACACCATTGTAGGAGATCAGGATGACCCTGTGCCTGTCTACGCAGAAAACTAATGACTGAATCAACCTGGGCACAACAGCGCGAATTATTCGACGACATGATCACCCTATATGGTCGTAAAACGACCCTTGAAATACTCAAGAACACCAACTTGAAGGTATTTCGCCTGCACCTGGCAACCAGCAACAAGCCAGCCCCGATAATCTCGGAAATGAAGCAACTAGCAATCTCGCGAAACATTGAAATACGTATTCACAATAAAAAGAACTTGTCACATATATCCAGAAATGCCCGACAGGATCAGGGTGTCGCAATTGACCTCATCGCACCACACTATCGCAAACTGGAACACTTAATTAGGTCTGATCTTAAACCGGGAGCCGAGTTCATACTGGTCGATCGAATCACCAATCCCCAAAATCTCGGCATGATTATAAGAAGCATTGCAGCCTCACCCATGACTGGTCTGATCCTGCCTACCCAGGGCTGCGCAACAATCGACCCCCTGGTCTATAAAGCCAGTGCCGGATGTCTGCTGAAAACCGACATCTATCGGTGCAAAACAAGCTTAGATGGTGCCCTGGCGCTACAAGAGAAAGGCTACCAATTGATAGGGCTAAGTGCAGATGGCCGGCTTCGATTAAATGAACTTGACAATGAAACACCAAAAATCATGCTACTGGGAAATGAAACTGAAGGTCTTTCAGCAGAATTGCAGGCCGCCTGTGACCAATTACTGGGTATACCCATGGCTAATGCTGTGGATTCTCTCAATGTAGCGGTCACCGCTGGCATTATATCCTTCCACCGTATCCGTTAACGTAGCTTTACACGCTATTTCACTGGAATCTGTTGCCAATTTCTATTATTGTTGCGGCATCATTGATTCATCCCCAACTATGAAAGCTACTTTATTCACAATTATTGTCTTATTGTCTGTGCTGGGCCTGTCAGGCTGCGGCAGTGATCCGGGCTTCGATAAGCATGCAGCCTCTCCGTCGGGCCTAGTTCGAGTCATTCATGCCGTTCCTGATGCACCACTACTAGTCGCCGAATTCGGCAAACAATCCCTCGGTCAGATCAACTATGGTGAATCTGGTGCAATCACCAGAGTCATACCGGACCTATCCAGAGAGACAACCATCAGTTTTGTCGAACAAAACAAGTTAACCGCATTAACCACTGTTGACGTGATGGTCCCTCAGAACCAGTTGATTACACTGATCATAGCCGGGACCATGGCCGAGCCTCAGATTATCCAGATTAATGAACATGCCGATGATAGTGCCGAAAGCGAAACTAATGCTGGGTTTTCTTTTGTTCATGCTGCCGCTAAAGGACCCGAAGAAATTCAACTGACGCTGACTGATGATCTTGCCGATTCGGATACTGTCGTCAATGTATCCAAGTACACCAGTTCACCCTATGTTTCAGTGGTTACACGAAAGACTTTGATAATCATCTTCGCGTTCAGTGAAGCAGTGACCGGCTTTGCGGACGACGACATTGTCGTGTCGAGCGGTACGCTGAGCAATATCAGCCCTGGCGAGATTGGCACGAGCTACACGGCGACGTTCACGCCAAACGACGAATACGATGGGAATATCAGTATTTCGGTTGCCAATGACGCCTATACAGACAGTGATGGTAATCCCGGCCTGGGCGATACTATAACAATCCAGGCAAGCACGGCTACACCGAGAATGGCCATTACATCGACTCCTGCGGACTTCGCAGCTGGCGAGACGGCGACAATCACCTTCACATTCAGTGAAACGACCTTGGGCTTTACCGATAGTGACATCACGGTGTCCGGCGGCACCCTGGATGCGATTAACTCTAGTGATGAAGGCCTGACCTACACGGCGATATTCACACCAGCGCCGGAACACGATGGCAATTTCGGCATCGCAGTTGCCAATGACGCCTACACCGACAGTGATGACAACTATGGCACGGGCGATGTATGGGCAATCCAGGCGACTACAGACACCCCCACACTCGCCATCGTCACAAATACTGACAATCCGTATAGTTTGAGCGCCATGAACACTTCAGGAATGAGTACTATCTGGCAATCTGGCACTTTCCAGGCAACCGCTGCGACCCGGTCTTTGATAGTTGTACTGGATCATCACGGTCCTGACCCCGGAAAAACAAGAGCATTGCTGGTTAATGGTTCTGGTGCCTATACCTTCCCTGAAGAAAACCTGCAAGCCGCCCTCAGGCTGGTCAATCTAATCCCTGACCAAACTGCGGTGGACATCTACTCAAACGACGAGTTGATAAGCGAAGACTTGTTGTTCACTGATCAGGTACCTTACATGCCATTAAACTCTGGCAATTACCTGATCAAAGTAACCACTGCAAACGACCCGGAAAATATCCTGCTGGAAGAGCTTACCTTCGTTTACAGTGGCGAGTATCATTCTCTTTATGTCACCGGGCTTGCTGATGCAATCAGTCCTTTACTGGTGATCGATAATAACCGAACCATTACAAACCTGGCCCAACTGAACATAATCCAAAATGCGCCTTCATCTGCCTTGCTTGATCTCTATCTCGTGAAGCAGGGTGAATCAATTGCTGATGTGAATCCCAATGGCAACGACATCAACCCACTTACCATCGCCGGGTTCACCGTCGAAGCTGACTCCTACGATGTCGTCGTAACCGGCCCTTCTGATAAAACGATACTGGCTGGCCCGGAAACAGTGCAGATGGATGCCGGTCACCTTTATCGCATACTTATCCGGGATCCCCAGGGCGGCGGTAGCCCACCGGTGATAGTGATAACCGAGGAAGGCACACAATAATCAGCACCTGCACAACCTTACCGCCCCGGAACGAACGCTTCAAGGATGGCTAGGATGATGAAAGACTGGCTAGGGGTGTAGCAGCACTTTATAAACCGTTGGATCATCGACAAGCTGGAAGGCTTGCTCACAGGCATCGAAACCGAGGCTGGTTATCCTGGGCAACTCAAAATATCCGCCACTAAGCCAGTCAATGGCCCGTTGCATGGGACCACAGCGTGACCCGAGCAGACGAATCTCGTTTACCATGATCGCCCCCAGGTCAAATTGGCTCAGTTCGGGAAACGTACTCTTCAGCACCAGGGTGCCTCTGGGCTCAAGGCTCGCCAGAGCAGCAGCAAAGCCCGCCGGACTCCCTGTACAATCGACTGCCAGCGAATAGTGCATCTCGCCGGTGTCAGCCTTGACACTAATGCTGCTATCTTGGATGTGTTGTAACCGCTGTTGATTTCTCATCAGCAAAGTAACCTCACTGCCTGCCGATGACAGCACATGAGCGACCAGCATTCCCAACCGACCCGCACCGACAACCAGGACACGTTCCGGAATTTGATCTGCCAGTTGCTCCAGTATTTCAAACGCAGCCGCTGTCGGCTCAGTCAGCACAGCCAGAGAATCCGGCAAGCTATCAGGAATCGTCAACAGGTTGTTTTCGGGAACTGCCAAAAACTCAGCAAAAGCACCAGGTCGGTTTTTGATTCCAATTACTTTCCTATCCAGGCAATGCCTGTGCAGGTCCTGCCGACAGTGCAGACAGTTACCGCAGCCTATATTAATGTCGGCAACAACTCGCTGACCCCGGCGCGGCCCTGTGCTGATCTCGCCTACAAATTCATGACCTGGAATACCCTTGAACCGGTAATAACCCTGCTGAAGCTCAATATCGGTTCCACAAATGCCCGCATATCTCACCTTTACCAGTAGTTCATCACTACCGAGCACGGGCATAGGCAAGCTATCCTGGTAGCTCATGGTTCCTTTTTCTAGCCAGATTCCCCTCATAGATGACAGTTCCCGATATCCACTGATCAACTCATCGACAGCATAATCCAGGCCAAATTAACCGGAAACAGGCAGCATTGAGTTTTCATTAACCTCTGGTTCGTTTATTCTCGATCCTTTAATAAAGCGAGTTTACCTAAATGGATACCTTAATTGCACCGCCACACTGGACTGTAAAACGATTATCCGGCTCACTGGGTGCAGAAGTGAGTGGATTTGAGCTGGCAGCGCTTTCTCAGCAGGAAATCGCGACCATCAAAGAACTGCTGATGCAGCACCAGGTGCTCTTTTTTCCCGGACAAAGCCCTACTGTTGAAGAACACGTTGCATTTGGCGAAAACTTCGGCCCCCTGGAAGGGCACCCGAACCTCAAGAGCGAGACCGGCACCCACCCTAAAATATTCAAATTAGAGGCCAGCAAAGGGGGTATTGCAGATGAGTGGCACACCGATATAACGTTTCAGGACCGACCTGCCCTGATGTCCATTCTGCACATGGTCACTTGTCCTGATATTGGCGGCGACACCATGTGGGCCAATCTTTATCAAGCCTACAATGAACTGTCCGAGCCCATGAGAGAGCTTTGCCTGGGGCTGACTGCTTTACACGATGCACATCCTCACAACCATCCAGAGCAAATGGCGAAACACCCCGTTGTCAGATTACATCCTGAAACAGGACTTCCAGCGCTTTACGTGAATGAGCATTTCACACGACGGATTGTTGAGTTGAATGCATCTGAAAGTGAGGTATTGCTGCGCTATCTGACGAATTGGGTTACCAGCCCAAAATTCACGGTACGCTATCAATGGACAGCAGGAACCGTATGTATCTGGGATAACCGATGTACGCAGCATTTTGTTATAAACGACTTTCAGGGAGAAAGGGTCATTCAAAGAGTCACAGTAATGGGAGATCAGGTCAAAGCCGCCCGGCCATCACCCTGGCAGCCTTATCTTCGTAACGGCCCACTTTCAGCAACCAGCCGTCACGACAGGCAACTTTTTAGTTATTTGAGCGAGAGCAACTGATTCAATCAGATAACTTTCTGGCAAAACGAATTGAACTGGAGCCTGAATCGAGAACCTTAAACCCTACCCCGCCGTAAAAACCAATGGCATTAAGATTGCGGCGACTAACATCCAGGTGCACGCCATTAATCCCCATTTCCTTTAATCGATTACAGAACACATCGATGAGTACCTTACCCCAGCCCCGTTTCTGCCCTATGGGCAGGAGATCGATGTGCAAATGGGCCGAATAATCCTCTATTCCCTGGGGCACCTGGTAGCCCTGGTGCATTAACCCAATCATCTGCTGAGTCCAGGTGTCATTTTCACCAGCGCCGGGGTAATTCTGCCTTAAAGGGCCCCACCAATTTGTATCTGCCCATTCCGCAAAAGCGTTGGAATCGCTGGTTCCCATAATATAACCCACCGGGACAGCTTCCCTGACCAGAATCCAGCACAGGTCAGGTTCGAAATGAACATAAGGCGCCGCATAAAAATGGCCGAGGATTCGCTCATCCACCAATCCGGTCGCATCCTGCCCGGCATCACCTGTTTGTAAACAGATGCTGTAGAGATACGAAAGATCCTCTGGTTTATACTGCCGTAGAGCAAAACCTTTATTATCTTCAAGGTTTCTAATTCTTAGAACCTCACTTATGATTGTCCCTTCATATTAACCCATGAGAGAAAAATAGCAGTGGCTTCACCATTAGATAATATCACCGTAATTGAAATAGATAACTGGATGGCAGCGCCAAGCGCCGGTGCCATTCTTGCAGATATGGGGGCGCGGGTGATTAAAATTGAGCCCCCCGCCGGAGACCCTATGAGAGACATGGGTAGAACACCCAAGGTCGACGCACCAGTACGTGAATTTGATCTGCAATTTGATGTGGATAATCGCGGCAAAGAGTCCCTGGTAGTAGATTTAACCCAGAAGGGCGGTATAGAAATAGTCCACCGGCTCTGTCAGCAGGCGGATATCTTCATGTGTAATCTATTGCTGGAGCGGCAGCAAAGATACCGACTGGATCCTGCCTCCCTATTCGACATCAACAAAAAACTGGTACATGCAACCTTAACGGGGTATGGCACAACCGGCCCGGATGCCTGGCGTCCAGGATACGATGTCACTGCTTTTTTTGGTCGGTCAGGATTATACGATGCGATGAGAGAAGGCGATGATGGCTGCGTCCCTCAGGCCAGGCCAGCCCAGGGTGACCATACCACCGGTCTTGCTCTGGTTGCCGGTATTCTGGCCGCACTCCGACAAGCTGAATCCTCAGGAGAAGGACAGACCATTGAAACCTCACTCTATGAAACAGCTGTGTGGACCCAGGCCAGCGATTATGCCACGACAGCAAATGACCTTGCCCCGGTGAGAAGACGCGCCAGGCATAACCTGTTGACGCCTACAGCAAACCGCTACCCCTGCGGCGATGGAAAATGGATTGTATTTAATATGCCGGGGCCGGAACAATGGCCCGCCTTCTGTGAGGCATTGGGTCTGGGCCATTGGTTAAAAGTGGACAAATATGCCACTGGCAAAGGTCGCTATGACCATATGCCAGAACTGACCGACGGCGTGGACCAGGCCTTGTCTGAAAGGAGCAGAGATGAATGGGCCCCCATTTTCGATGCCGCAGGATTAATCTGGGGACCGGTACTGGGGTTGCACGAGGTGCCTGCTGATCCCCAGGCAGAGGCGATCAATCTGTTTCCACGGATAAGCAATGAAGAAATTGGTGAATATAAAACCGTAGGCATCCCTATCCGCTTTGGCCAGGCAGAAGTCGGTCCCAGACACAGTGCGCCGAAACTGGGCCAGGACAGTAATGCCATACTCCAAGAACTGGGCCTGGATCAAGACACCATCAATACGCTCATCGATCAAGGCGTGGTGACTCGATCATGAAAAAACAGCCCATTAGACCTGCAGCAACCGTCATTCTGGTCCGACATGCCTTACCCCAGTATGAAATCCTCATGCTCAAAAGAACAACCAGCGCCGCCTTCGCCGGCGGTATGTATGTTTTCCCAGGCGGACGGGTCGATGAATCGGACTACCGTACTAACTATGAGAAACACATGGTGCCACTGACCACTGATCAGATCTATCAGAAAGAAGCTCTCGGTGATGACTGGCTGGGCTGCTGGGTCGCAGCCATACGTGAAACCTTCGAAGAATCTGGTTTACTACTCGCCTACGATGAGCAGGGTCAGGAAATAAACAACCAGCATCAGCGAGTATCGGATTACCGACAACAGTTGCGAGACAACGACCTTCAAATTGATACGATCTGTGCTCAAGAGGGCTGGCTTTTAGCGACCGACCAGATTCATTTTTATAACCGCTGGGTAACGCCACCTGGCAGGCCACGACGTTTTGATACCCGATTCTTCATCGGTGCCGCGCCTGCCTGGCAACAGGAGCTTCACGATGGTGAAGAAACCACCGACAGTATTTGGATATCTCCCACTGAAGCACTTGTTCAAAATAAACAGGGTGATTTTGCCATGATGGCGGTGACCGTAAAGCAGCTTCAGGATCTGAATCAGTACCGGGACTCTGCCAGCCTGTTACGCATGGCTAAATCCAGTCGAGACTTCCCCCATCACCGACCCGACGGCTCTGCCAGGTAGGTTACCTGCTCGGTGCAGATGGGCACGCTGATCTTTAGTTCCAAGAGCAGACCAACGAAAGTGAGCAAGGATAAAAAAATGGATACCAACACAACCCGATTTGAAGTGCATGACAAGGTAGCCTGGATCACCCTGAACAGACCTGAAGCCATGAACTCCCTCAACCCTGAGCTGCGCTGGCAATTATCCGAGCACCTCGACGAGGTCGAGCGCAATGACGATATCTGGCTGGCCATTATCACCGGGGCGGGCAGTAGATCCTTCTGTGCCGGTGCCGATCTGAAACATCGAGCCATCGAAAGCCAAGCCAGTGACCAGCAGAAACGGCTGTGGCGAGAACAGGCCGGGCAAACAAAACACATTGCAGAACGATGGCATTTCTGCAAACCACTTATTGCCATGGTTAATGGCTTTGCACTTGGCGGAGGATTAGAGATCGCGCTGGCCTGCGATATTATCATCGCCGCTGATCATGCCGAATTTGGTCTACCCGAACCCAGGCGAGGCCTGATTGCTGGCGCGGCAGGGGTTCACAGATTACCGCGGCAGATTGGCCTCAAACCGGCTATGGGCTTTCTGCTCACCGGCAGGCATATGACAGCGATGCGGGCCTATGAGCTGGGATTAATCAACGAGGTGGTTGAGGCCAGTGCGTTAAAATCAACCGTAGACAGTTATGTCCAGGATATCCTGCGCTGTGCACCACTGGCCATTCGAGCGACCAAAGCCTGTGCCATGCAAGGCCTGGATTATCCTCTGGCAGTAGCTCATGAGCGGGAATATCCTGAAGAAACCTTGCGCAGGCACAGCAAAGATGCGCAGGAGGGCCCACTTGCTTTTGCTGAGAAACGACAACCTAAATGGCAGGGTAAATAATTGCCGAGTACTAATTTTCGAACATCAGTGATCATCGTTCTGGCCATCAAAACCATGACTATGACCATGTGCCAATTCCGACGAGGTCGCCGCCCTGATTTTTTCAATGGTCACAGTGAAGGTCAAATGTTTATCTGCATAGGGATGATTGCTATCAATATCAACATTAAATTTCCCAGCCTTAATAACAACCGCATCCCTTGCACCAGATTCAGTATTCAACCTCACCAGTGTACCCGGTGGCATTTTTCTGGGTGGCTTAATCAGGTATTTCTTAGGCACCCGTCGAACGGCTTTGGGGTCTCTCAATCCATAGGCCCGCTCTGGTGGAAGAATCACCTCTATCAGTGCACCTTCCTGCAGGCCAGATAGCGCCGCCTCCAGTTCTGGAAGAATATTTCTGTGGCCATGCAGGTAAACCATGGGAGAGGCTTCACTAGAACGTTCCAGTTCATTACCTTCCTGGTCAGTCAGCACGTATTGCATGGCGACTACCGTTGCTTTTTCTATTTTCATATTAGTGTCAACTCATATCTGTTGTACTTCACATCGATGTATTCCCAGCAATGCCAGTGGTTTATCTTAAATGAGTAGCCGATACGCTGTTGTCTGGTTTACCTTATCGATCCAGTGCAACAACCTTCGGGTATGCTGCTTGCCGCAGACTCTGAGCGCTGGACCCTGCAGTTGAATAAGCCGAGCTCATTTTCTGGTAGTGCTCGCGGCCAACTTTAATTTCAACTGCTCGAAGCCAGATAACGGTCGAGTTGGTTTGCAAATCGCTGCCGATCCTTCGCCGAAAAAACCGCGGGACCGCCACTGTGAACACCACTGGCGCGCAGCGTATCCATAAAATCCCGCATGGTCAAACGAGCCTTGATGTTCTCCACTGAAAAAGGCTCTCCCCGAGGCGTGATAACCTGGCCATTTTTTTCTATTACCTCAGCTGCAAGAGGAATATCAGCGGTGACCACAAGATCACCCGCACAGACTAGTTCGACGATCTTGTTATCCGCTAAATCAAAGCCATTGCTCACCTGTAGAAAATTCACGTTACTAGCAGGTGGGATCCGCATAGCGTGGTTTGCCACCAGCGTTACCTGAACGCCAGTGCGCACAGCTGCACGGAATAGCATCTCTTTTACTGGCACCGGACAGGCATCTGCGTCCACCCAGATCTGCGGGCTACTTTTATTCACCTTAACGCGGTTCTGGCTCACCGAGTTTCAATAACTGTTTACCCAGGTTTTGACCTGAAAATAACCGCTGCAGCGTGGCTGGAATATTTTCAAAACCCGTCTGTATATCTTCAGCATGAACAATCTTACCTTCCTGCAGCCATTGCCCCATATCTTCGATAAATTCAGCCATCCGCTGCAGATAGTCAATTACGATAAAGCCTTCCATTCGTGACCGGGTAATTACCAGGTTCATGAGGTTATTGGGTCCCGGACTAGGTTCAAGCGCATTGTATCCTGAGATTCCACCACACAAAACCACTCGAGCATTCATAGCCAACTGACCTAAAGCTGTTTCAAGAATAGAACCCCCAACATTATCAAAATAGATATTTAACCGTTCCGGGCACAGTTCCTGCACACGCTGTTCGACATCTTCATGCTTGTAGTCTATGGCCGCGTCAAAACCTGCTGATTCCAGTAACCATCGACATTTGTCCGGTCCGCCGGCTATACCAACCACCTTACAACCTTTAATCTTTGCTATCTGACCGGCAATAGAGCCAGTGGCGCCTGCGGCACCAGAGACTAATACGGTATCGCCTGGTATAGGCTCGGCGATATCTAACAAGCCGAAGTAAGCCGTTAACCCTGTTGTGCCCAGAACCCCCAGTGCCATTTCCGGGGTCACGCCCTGAGGTAGCTGATTCAGTGCCGCACCCTGAGTTACGAAGTAATCCTGCCAGCCACCTAAACCCTGCACCAGGTCACCTATTCGAAAAGCATCGCTGTTTGAGTCAACCACCTGACCTACCGATCCGGCCCGCATAACCTCCCCGAGGGCGACCGGGGGCATATAACTTTCCATATCATTCACCCAGCCTCTTTGAGTCGGATCAAAAGACAAGCACAGCGTCTTCATCAGAACCTCGCCAGGGCCTAGCTCGGGCACCTCAGTCTCAACGCATTCAAAATGTTCCTGACTGATCATGCCCTCAGGGCGTTTTCGTAATAACCATTGTCTGTTCTTGGTCACTTCATTCTCCAACTCTTTTCACTCATTTTCGATTCGAATCCCCATGCTGCAGCCAACAGGGCGGCTCAACCATGATTGCGGATTCCTGCCATTCCTATAAATGATTCAATGCGGTGCCGTGTTGTTACTAAAGTAACGCTGGTGGAAGTGTTTCCTGCACACCGATACATACTGATCGTTACCCCCTATTTCCACCTGTTTGCCCCTGGTCACGACCCGACCATCTGCATCGATTCGCAACACCATGGTTGCCTTGCTGCCACAATGACAGATGGCTTTAAGCTCTTTCAGGCTGTCCGCCCAACTGAGCAGATACTGGCTTCCCTCAAAGGACTCACCCTGGAAGTCAGTCCGCAACCCATATGCCAGTACCGGAATATTGATTTCATCACAGACTCGACCTAACTGATAGACCTGCTCCTTTTTCAGAAACTGCGCCTCATCTATCATCACACAGTGGATCGCCTGGCTATCCAGGTGCCGAGTCACTAACTGGAGCAAATCTTCATGCTGATCAAACATAACGGCTTCTTCCTCTATACCCAGTCGTGAAGTAATCCGGCCCTGTCCATGACGATCATCCAATTCCGGGCACAGCAATAGCGTTGACATACCTCGTTCTCTGTAATTATGACTAGACTGTAGCAAGGAGGTCGATTTTCCCGCATTCATGGAGGAGTAATAAAAATAGAGTTTTGCCATGCTAGCTCCGGTTGCAGCTGCCAGTTTATTTACCAGTACAGTCTAGCTCATCAAGCTTTTTGATTCTGGAAAACTGTCCCTGAAGCGCCCTATTGTGGATAAGACATCGCTATTTCAAATATTGAGTAAACCGCCACAGATATCTTCTTGAGGGGACTTGAAATAACAGCTATTTCCATATACTGTATATATATACAGTATAATTTAATGATGCGTATTCTTCGTTAAGTGACTTTATTTGTTAAATAACTTTTTTTGTTAAATAGCTTTCTTTGTTACCTGATTTTTTTAAATGACCCAGAATGAATCGCCCTAACCCCTCTTTCACTGAAAAGCCAGCTGCAGAACAGACATTTAACCCTAAATATGCCGAACTGCATTGCATTACTAACTACTCTTTCTTAAGAGGCGCATCCCATCCTGAAGAACTAGTTCAACAGGCTGCAGCGCTCGGCTATCAGGCACTGGCCATTACTGACGAATGCTCAATGGCAGGCATCGTCAAGGCCCATAACAAAGCTAAAGACTGCGGTTTAAAACTAATTACTGGCAGTGAATTCACCCTCGAAGAAGATATCAAAATTGTCATGCTAGCGCGGAATCGAACTGGTTACGGGCAAATTTGCAGCCTCATCAGTCGAGCCAGACGCCGAGCAGATAAGGGTTACTACACCCTGTGGTTAAAAGACCTGCAGACTGCAACGGACCAGATTATCATTATCTGGCTGCCTGCTACGGACCAGGACAAAAATCGCGCCTATGGGAACACCCTCAAAGCGTGGTTCCCCGACCGTCTCTGGCTTGGCCTGGAAATTTTTCTCGATGGCCAGGATTTAAAAACCAATCAGCGCATTCTCGATTTAGCCAAAGACATCTCCCTACCCATGCTAGCCTGTGGTGATGTTCACATGCACAATCCCGATAGAAAACCATTACTCGATACTTTAACTGCCATCAAACTAGGTGTATCTATCAAAATGGCAGGGCGCCTGCTGCAAAAAAATAATGAAAAGCACCTCCGTACTATCTCTGCCATACAACGACTTTATCCTCCATCCCTGCTGGAAAATACGCTAACCATAATTAACCAGTGTCATTTTTCTTTAGATGAGCTTCGCTATGAGTACCCAGAAGAACTGGTCCCTGAAGGCAAAACAGCAACGCAGTATCTTCTCCAGTTAACTCGGGCCGGCGCGTTAAAACGCTGGCCCGGGGGAGTACAGGCAACAGTTCAATTACAAATTGACAAAGAATTACAATTAATAGCGTCGCTACACTACGAATACTACTTTCTCACCGTATTTGATATTGTCCAGTTTGCAAAAAATCAGGGTATTCTTTGCCAGGGAAGAGGATCAGCTGCTAATAGTGCCGTTTGTTACTGTCTGGGAATCACTGAAGTAAATCCTGCAAAAATTAATTTATTATTTGAGCGTTTTATCTCCAAAGAACGCAATGAACCCCCTGATATCGACGTTGACTTCGAACACGAAAGGCGGGAAGAAGTCATTCAGTATATTTATAAAAAATACGGTCGGCACCGTGCTGCCCTGGCAGCGACAGTGATCACCTACAGGCCCAAAAGTGCTATCAGAGATGTGGGCAAAGCCATGGGGTTAGATACCCACCTGATTGATAAATTAGCCAAAACCGTATCCTGGTGGGACAAAAAAACCTCGTTACTGGAACGATTTGAAGAAGCCGGGATCAGCTCTCGCAATAGAGTTGTCAATCAATTTGTCGAGCTGATCCAGCAGATCCTCGGCTTCCCAAGACACTTATCACAGCATGTCGGTGGCTTCATTATTTCCAGTGGCCCGCTATCCCAGCTCGTTCCTCTTGAAAATGCAGCCATGCCGGAACGAACCATTATCCAATGGGATAAAGATGATCTTGAAGCGCTTGGCCTGCTCAAAATTGATATACTGGCACTGGGCATGCTCTCCTCCATCAGAAAATCCCTTGACCTGATTAATCAGCACCAGGGAACAACGCTCACGCTGGCTGATATTCCTGCCGAAGACCCGTTGACTTATCAAATGCTCCAGCAGGGAGATAGCATCGGTGTCTTTCAGGTTGAATCACGAGCCCAGATAGCTATGTTACCAAGGCTGAAGCCTACAAAATTCTATGACCTGGTAATCCAGGTCGCCATCGTCAGGCCTGGACCCATCCAGGGCAAAATGGTTCATCCCTATTTAAAAAGACGAAATGGCGACGAAGCCGTCAGCTATGCAAATGATGCGGTAAAGGCGGTCTTGGAACGCACCCTCGGGGTTCCTATTTTTCAGGAACAGGTTATTAAACTCGCCGTAGTCGCCGCTGGTTTCACTCCCGGTGAGGCCGATCAACTACGCAGGGCAATGGCTGCCTGGAAAAGAAAAGGGGGGCTCGAACATTTCCAAAATAAACTCATTAATGGGATGCTCGAACGGGGCCACGACCAGCACTTTGCCGAGCGGATATTCGAACAAATCAAAGGCTTCGGTGATTATGGTTTTCCAGAATCCCATGCAGCCAGCTTTGCGCTTTTAGTTTATTTTTCAGCATGGCTGAAATGTCACCATCCGGCGGCTTTCTATTGCGGCTTATTAAACAGCCAGCCCATGGGGTTTTACAGCCCATCACAGCTGGTACAGGATGCTAGCCGCCACCACATTGAAGTCCGTCCAGTGGATGTCCTGCATAGCCACTGGGATTGTTCACTGGAATACGCTAACAAGGCAGCCCTCCGGCCAGGCATCCAACGTCATACCGGACAGCCGGCTATCCGCCTGGGTTTAGAGCGGATAAAGGGTTTAAGGGCAACCGCTGCGCTTCGTATTGTGGAAGCCCGAAAAATACACACCATTAAAAACCTGTCAGATATGGCGGCAAAAGCCCACCTAGATCAGGGAGAAATGAGTCGTCTTATTGAAGCGGGTGCATTTAAATCCTTATCCGGGAATCGTTATCAGAGCCATTGGCAGGCAACCGGAATCATACCTCGCCCACCATTGCTTGAAGCCTCTCTTGTTACCGAACGGCAGGACCACGTTAATCTAAAAGCACCGCCAGAAGCAGATGACCTGCGTGCTGATTATGAAAGCCTCGGCCTGAGTTTAGGGCGGCACCCTATGGCCATTCTCAGGGAGCAGGAAAATAAACTTAAATACTGTAAAAAAGCCTCAGAACTAGCACTTATTCAACATGGTCGGTTTGTCCAAGTTGCTGGATTGGTCACTGGCAGGCAAAGGCCCTCGACTGCGACTGGCGTGATCTTCCTGACACTCGAAGATGAAACAAACAACATCAACATCGTGATATGGAGCAATATGCTGGAACGCTTTCGGGCCGCCGTATTGCGAGGTCGGCTATTGAAAATAAAAGGGATCATCGAGAGGCAAGCATCTGTTATCCACGTAGTTGCTGGGACTATCCAGGACTGCAGCGGATTACTTGAAAACTTTTCGCTAAAATCTCGAGATTTTCATTAAGACAACACAGCCAAGACTGTCCATCACAGTATTGACAGATCTACCAGGGGTGAACATCACCTTGCCAGGTTCTAAAACTTCCAGTATTTCCCATATCCAGATTTGCAATGACCTGACACATACCTGTGACGCTTTGTTCGACGCTGATATCCGCTCCGCTTCCTCCCATATCAGTGCGAACCCAGCCAGGATGCAAAGTCAGACAGGCAATTGAAAAATTCTTCATATCCTCAGTTAGCAATTGCATCACCTTATTAACAGCAGCTTTGGTTGAGCGATAGCCGTAGGCCCCTCTCCCGGGTTTAGTCATTGATGCCATTTGGCTGGATACAGTGACAAATTTCCCCTGTTGAGATTTGGAAAGGTGGCCCAGGAAAGCTTCTGCTATTCTCACTGGACCAAGAGTATTAACGACAAACGCCTCTTGCCAGGCATGGTAATCCAGACGTCCAAATGGCTGTTCACGGCCGCCAGCCACACCGGCATTATTGATTATCAAGTCCAGACCTGACTGGATGCCCGATGCTGCCTGCTGGATCATCTCCAGATCGCTGACGTCAAGCTTAAGCGGGTGAAGATGCGCTGCCACCGGGGCTTGCCATACTTCCGGATTACGGCAGCCTGCCCAGACTTCGTGACCCGCCTTAACATAGTGTTTAACCCATGCCCTGCCAATACCGCGACTTGCACCTGTGATCAAAATACGCATAAATAGCTCCGCTGTCCTATTATCTGAGCTTCTCTTAACTGAGTTTCTCTTATCTGTGCTTCTATTAAGTGCACTTCTATAAGTTGTAATTCTGCCATCTGCACTTTTGCTATTTTCACTATAGCAAAGAAGCTAAAATTCAAAGCATCTACTACAAGCGAACTCAAAAAGATCTGCCGGGTCGTTAATATCCGTTATAGTAGTTTTGAGTGCATTTAGGTTGCAAATAGAAGTGGCTGACAACGACCCTGCCCGACAGGCTACCTATACCAGGGGGCCTGTAGCAAGACACGTGGCTCATCTGTCTACGGTGATGATCTTCGGCTTCCTGGCGATGACCCTGGGCCAGCTTGTGGAACTGGTCTATGTAGGCCAGCTAGGTACGCAGCAGCTGGCAGCAATAACTTATATGTTCCCTATAACGATGGCCTTAAATGCGCTCACCCGAGGTATCGGAATTGGAGCATCGACCATTATTGCGCAAGCAATGGGCGAATCCAACCGAGATAAAACAGCCCGTACTATCACCCACTGCTACATTCTGGTGCTGATGTTTACCTGCTCCATTGCTATCGCCGGCTACCTGGCGGCTGAGGCTGTTTTTCGTGGGCTAGGTGCGCAAAGCGACGTTCTAACTCTAGCGGTTAACTACTCACATATCTGGTTCATTGGATTTCCCTGTATGGGCATTGCCATGGTCTCTAACGGTTTGATCAGATCATTTGGCAATGCCACCTATCCGGGTTTCATCATGGCTTCAGCACCCCTGGTGCAGGTCATGGTCGGGCCTTTCCTCATCTTTGGCTGGTTTGGTATTCCAGCCCTGGGGCTCATGGGGGCCGCCTGGGCCTTTGTCATCGGCTCACTGTTGCAACTGCTGCTAGCAGCCTACTGGTATCTGATTAAAGAGGCGCTGCTGCATGCTTCTTTACAGGGTTTTTATCAGTCCAGCTCTCATATCCTCATAGTGGGCATTCCAGCTGCGGCCACGAACCTTATCCAACCCTTGTCAACCGCATTTGCCACCTGGATGCTGTCACAATTCGGTACGGACATCGTCGCTGGTTTTGGCGTAGCAAGCAGAATAGAAGCTGTAGCTGGAATGGTTGTCATTGGCATTAGCACCAGTGTAGTACCTCTGGTCGGGCAGAACTGGGGAGCCCGACAGTTCGATAGAGTCCAACAATCTCTGACAATCTGCTATATCGCCTGTATTATCTGGGGACTGATCGCAGCGATCGTCTTATGGTTTGGTGCGAGCTTTTTCGTTGGCAGTATTAATGATGATCCCGACCTTATGGATACTGCGGTAACCTTCCTGCATATTATCCCGATCTCTATTGGTTTCATGGGATTGATTACGGTCGCCAACCATGCTTTCAATGCGCTCAGGCAACCCATGCCGGCCCTGATTTTATCCATCGGCAGGCTGTTGATCGTCTACGTCCCGCTCGCCCTTGTCGGTAGTTACCTGTACGGCTACGTCGGTGTATTTGCAGCAACTGCATTGGCAAACATTCTGGTAGGCGTATTTGCTGTTTACTGGTATCAGAAAGTGATGGCCAGATCGAGGAGACAAATTGAGCAGGAAATTGCAGGTAACGTGTCTAGTTCAGGTTCCCTGCACAATTAAGATTTAAGAACCAGCCTTGCCCTGACGGAACCTCCATTTTCACCACGGTCAATTACGATTTGCTCTACTGAGACACCGTGCTCGGACTGCACTTTTTCTAAGAGACCAAGCAAGTCATTAAACGGTATGTTATCGAACCACAGGCTCACGGCATTCTGTCCTTCTGGCTGCAGTCTGTTTGCTTTTATATTCAAGCGCTGCGCCTCTCTGGAGACGATGGAAAGTAGACTCTTGCCGGTCGTGCTGGGGCGTTTGGAGGTCGTATTCTGGCGTGCCTGGGTTTCCGTTCGGCGCATCATTTCAAGCAATTCCAGATTTCGATTACGATCCTCCAAGCCCCGCTGCCGATAGTCATCAATCGGAGCCCAAACCAGGAAATAAATAAACACGACTGTCAGGAAAACAGTCAGCACCGTTATCATGCCCCGATCGCGTCCAGGTAATGTATAGAATTTCTCCAGAAGCGGAGTCAGCCACCGGTCCCTCACTTTCTACCTCCACCCGAACGAATCCGTATGCTGCCTCGCACCCTGCCATCATCCTGGGAAATAGTACCTATTTCAGCGTCCATGCCTTGATCAGACAGGCGCTCGACGTAGAGCATCAATTGTTCACTACGCTGCGCTTCTAACTGGAAAACCAGGTCCCCGCGGCTTTCGTTATAGTTAATGTTCTGAATCTCCAGACCATTGGCTCTGATGGGGGCTGCGGCCTGACTTAATAAGCCCATAAAACCTGTTTTTGCAGACGGACTAACCTGACCCAGATGGCCATTCCAGCGGCGACGCATATTACTGATATTCTTATCCCTGGGATATACAGAGCGGTACAGCTTTTCACTTTCAGTCGCAAGCGCCTCGGCCTGATTATTGATGTAAATGCCTTCAGCCAACATCAAACAGAACTGAAATAGCAACACACCCAGAGTTGCCCAGACGACAGTCTTAATCCAACTGCCAGGCCCGTTTTGCTTTTTACGCACTGCATACGGACCCTGGAGCATATCGAGGCTGCTTGAATTAATGCGACTCGCCATATATTCAAGGCAACTGCCCGGTTGGCTCTCATGAACCAGGTTCAAAGTATCCAGCGTTGCGATTTCATCTAACACAAGCTCTACCTTTGGGTGATCATCGGCAAACCGAACCACGCTTACCGTTTCGGTTAATTCAGGCGAGGTTAATGTGACCAACTGACTAAGCTGATCTATTTCTGTGCTTAAGCCTTTTCGGGCAGATAGCAGCAAGTGAGCCCTTTCATCATCGATATAAATAGCGCTCTGATCAGGCAAACTCAACAGATCAGTTTCAACAGCCATGACCAGTGGCGACAGATTGACCGCTTTAAGGGAGTCCAGAATGCCTTCAAACCATGCCCGATCTACCACCGCAATACTTAATTCATCGCCTGTTCTTTTTCCTATCGCAAAGAAACAATCCTCCACATCACTGGCAAGTTGTTCTTCTGCCAAATAGGGCACAACCTGAATAATCTGCCGGGTAGGCTTAGAGGGAACTGTAATAGAGGTCAGTAGAACCTGTTCCCCTGCTAGTATAGCGCTTACCTTAAACGAAACTTTATCTAACGGCTGATCTACAAACATCTCTTCAAGTTGTCCTTTGCCAGAGGACAGGCATCTGCCATTCTTATCCTGAAAGATCCAGTCCACTGAATCTGGAAAGAATCGGACTGTTAGATTTTCAACCATCACTGTTCTCTACCGGTTGCGTGATGCCAGTACCCATTATGAATTTCTCACCGCTATTTCTACCCACGACGACTATAGCACCGGTCACTGGGTCACGATGCAGGATGCTCGTTAAATAAGCGATCTGATCTTCAAATCTGGCCCGAACCTTCACCTTAAAAAACCTTGATTGTACACTAAGACCTTCTTGATTTACCCCCAAGCCGGCCAATTCGGGCTGTTGCAGGAAAGCCTCAACGGATGCAAAAGCACCCTCGGTTATTCTAGTCGCCAGTATTGATTCAGCCTGTTCAAGGCTGAGACCCGTGGCCAGGGTCTGCAGGACCAAACCGGAACAGGTATTCACGTTCAAATCACTATAGGCATCAGGGAGAACCGCAAGATGATCCTTGAGACTGAAGAAAGCCTCATTAGAGAAGCCCAGCAATAACCTCAGTTCAGAAAGATCCGCTAAAGGCTGGCTACTGGTTCTGTAAGCTGGCGAAAGCCCCAGATAATCATAATCCTCTGCACCCAGTGGGCTGGCCGCAGTATCCAAATCACTCCAGTCAACCAGCTTGTCCATCCAGGCTGGGTCTGCACCCAGTTGATTCGTTAACAGACTGATTCTGGCTCTGGACTGGATAATTTTCTGTCCTTTGCCTATCAGGCCGTTAACATTTAACCGACCCTGAAGGTCGATGATATTCAGATTTATATCGCCGCCATCAAATTCAAAGAACATATTGGGTTCGGCCCAGGGCTCATCAAGAGAATCCCATTGCGGTTGAGTAACAAAATCTTTGTGTAGAATCTGACGGGCGAATTCCTCGCCGCCAAGCGCAAAATATCTTGCCTGAGCACGGGTAAAAAAATGGCTGGAACTTTGGATTGTCATGCGTTGTTTTTTTGCCGTTGACACACCCAAAACGGTGGCAATCACCACCACCAGTAGAACTGTAATTAAAGCCACACCAGCATTTGCATGAGGCCTTGAAACAAGCCCTGTCATCCCGACACCTCTGGCCGAATGGTGTCTGGTGAACGAGCATCTGCTGGTTCTGGTAACGGCTCAGCATCTGCATTTTCAACAGGAACCTGGCTCATCGGCTGGATCGTTTCCGGTAAATCATAGACTCGCAGCAGGTCACCAAACTGTTCTGTGCTAATCCTGAGTTCGAGGCCCAGTGGTAAAGCATTAGCACCGGTTTCCTGTTCAAAAAAGACCTCCCTGTTACCGTCAACGTCAATAATACTGATCTGAAAGTCCATCACATCGGATAGAATTTTCTGGCTTATAAACTGAGAATCCTCTGCTCTATCTAAAACCAGCCAGAAATGCCGACTCAGGGTCTGGTCAGTAAGGCTGTAGGCGACTCGTTGCAGGCTGCTCCTGGGAAACCCAACAGGATTACGCCAGCCGGTTCGGGTCAGCTCCAGCGCAAAGGCCCCATTGTTTATTGCCAGGGCAGGTTGATAATCACCAAACTCATCTCTAATTCCCCTGGGCACAAACTGTGATATATCCCTTTCGAGTACGGTTATTGCCTTTACCAGAGCGAGATAGTCAGCACTCCTGACCTCAACCTGATCATGAATAGTTGATGCTGTTCTTAGCATCTGATTTGCTGCCAGGCCAATGATGGCAAATATGGACATGGCAACCAATACTTCGAGCAGGGTAAATCCACAGGACCGATGCTTCATCAATACTTCCCCAAAAAGCCGGTTATTGCAGCAAGAATACGGTCCGGGTCTTCAGACAGGCTCACCGCCACTTCGACGCGCTTTAAATCCGGATCTTCAGTAGTAACAAAGCGAACTTCCACCTGCCATTCTCTATTAGCTGCAGAAACCTCGTAGCCCTCTCGGTTGGTGCCAAAATAACGTCCCAATTCCCTCGACGGAATGAGTATTTCATTTAACGCATTGGTCGCCACCATCCAGGCCAGCGTCTGTTCTTCGACACGTACAGTCTGTTGAATCCCTAATGAAGCGTTGCGACTGAGCGCCGCGGCCACGATGGCAAAGACAGCCAGTGCTATCATAACTTCAATGAGCGTAAAGCCACCTGGGAATTTACCGGTCCGACTCATCACTCTGCCCCAGCCACTTAAACGAGCCAAAACCGTCGGTCTCCAGCGTTCTTGAATCACCGTGTACAGAAATCAGTGTTATCGTAAATAACGTCGTCTCACCACTTGATAGAAACAGTATGGGTGGCGGCTTCTTTTTACCTTTTGAATTGCCTTTTGAGGTAGATTCCGAGTCTTCGTCATCGGAAAAGTCTGAACTGTTGTCGAGCGAAAGCGTAAACGGCTTGGATTCAACGCTGAAATTGAGGTTCACATCGTCAGGCAATCTATGTAGGCCCAGCGGAGGCGAATTCATCTCATACCAGCGCTGATTCAATTCATCATAAACATAAAACCGATACTGATCTCTGGCTGGCTGAATCGCGAGCTCTTTGGACTGAACCTGGGCTTCTTCAACAGCCATCTCCAGAACTAGCTTCAGCCTTTCGGCTTCTCGCTCAAGGTTGTTCGATTGGACGAATCCCGGCAGGGTCACCACAACTAGTCCTGTCATAACTGAAATCACAAAAAGGACGATTAGAATTTCAATCAGAGTGAAACCCCTGGACTGCCCTAGCATGAAGGTTTAATCAGTAATCTGAAAGTTTAAGGTCAGCGTCAACACCTTCTCCGCCTTCCTTTCGGTCTGAACCCAGTGAGTAGACTTCCGCATTTCGCTCTTCATTGAAATACAGGTACTTGTCACCCCAGGGGTCAACCGGCACCCGTTTCAGGTAGCCATCAGCATTCCAGCGCCGCGGTTCTGGATAACCAGACGGTTTGCTGACTAACGCCTCCAGACCCTGATCTGTACTCGGATAATGGCCATTATCCATACGGTACAGATCCAGGGCATTGCCAATCTGCTGTATATCAGATCTTGCCGCTGTGACTCTTGCTTCATCAGGACGGCCAACCAAGTTGGGCACCACCAGCGCACCGAGTATGCCCAGTATCACCACTACAACCATGATTTCAATTAATGTAAACCCGTATTCTTTTCGTTTCATAATCACCTACTCTTTCAGCCGTCAATCAGTCTAACATCGGCCATCTGCAGAGCGAAATTAAACTACCAACTGATTAAGGTTAATAATCGGCAGAAGAATTGCCATTACAATCGTAAATACCGCACCGCCCATGAGTACTAGCATCAACGGGCCAATCAGACTGAGCAGCGTGGCAAGCAGTACTTCCACATCCTGCTGCATATGTTTGGCAACTCGCGACAGCATTTGATCTAATTCTCCGCTGGATTCTCCACTGGCAATCATATACAGCATCATGGGCGGGAAATAACCACTTTGCTCTAACGCTGACTGTAGGCTAGAACCTTCTCTGACTTTAACGGTGGCCTCTTTTACCTGAAGACGCAGCCAGGTATTAGATACCACGCCACTTGAAATCTGCATAGCTTCAACCAATGGAACACCTGAGGAAGATAAAATACTCAGCGTACTGGCGAACTGGGCCGTATTTCTACCACGGGCCATCTTGGCAAAGATAGGCAAATGTAGCATTTTCTGGTCAAACTTGAGGCGAAAAGCTGCCACCCCAAGCAATCGCTTAAAACCCATAACAGCCAGTATTACTAAAACAACAACAAATAGTCCGTAACTCATGACAAAATCACTAGCGCCAATAATCATCTGAGTCAGCGCCGGCAATGCCTGTCCTGTATCAGCAAATACTTCAACAATATCAGGGACAACATAGCCTAACAGCCCGCCCAGGATTGCAACAGTTAAAATCAAGAGTATCACCGGATAAATCATAGCTTGCTGGATCCTTAAACCAGACTCGTACTGGGCCTCACTGAAATCAGCCAACTGATTGAGTACCTGCTCCAGATGACCGGCTGATTCACCTGCCTCGACCGTCGCTCGATACAATTCAGGAAAGGCTTTGGGATACTCCTGAAGACTCCTGGCAAAGGAATAACCCTCCATCACTTTCGCGCGAACCGTCACCAGCATGAGTTGAGTTCTTGGCGACTCCGTCTGCTTGGAAACCGCAAGTAATGACTCTTCAACAGACAGACCTGCAGCAATGAGTGTGGCCAATTGACGCGTGACCAGGGCCCGCTCGCTTACGGACAATCTCGATCCAAAAAAATCGAAAGAGGCCCCTGTTTTGTTAATATTTCTCTGGTTTGCGGCTGAGGTCAGATCCACCCGAAGCGGTGCCAGGGACCGGTCCCTGAGGATCTGTCGGACCTGGCGAGCAGAGTCACCCTCTACGATGCCTTTTTTTGATCGACCTGTTTGGTCAAGCGCTTCAAATTCATAGGCAGGCACGGGATTTCACTTTCTAATCTTCCATGGTAACGCGGAGTATTTCATCAATGGTTGTTTCTCCGCTTAACACCTTGAGCCGTCCATCTGTGCGTATCCCGGATGTCGACTTCCTTGCCTGCGCTTCCATCTCCTGTTCAGAAGCGCCGCTGTGAATCATTCTACTGATCTCGTCATCTATTATAATGACTTCATAGATTCCCATTCGACCCCGATAACCTTCAAAAGCGCACTGTTCACATCCTTGCGCCCTGTACAGAGTCTGTTTTTTCCTGGTCGATAATTTAAGGAACTTTTTCTCATATTCATCAGCCTGGTAGGCCTGCTTGCAATGCTTGCAAAGAACGCGCACCAACCTTTGGGCGATAAGTCCTGCCACACTGTTGGACAATAGATAGGGTTGAACGCCCATATTAGCCAGCCGGGTTATTGCGCCAATTGCCGTGTTAGTATGTAGTGTAGATAACACCAGATGCCCTGTGAGACTGGCCTGAACCGCAATATCAGCCGTTTCATAATCACGAATTTCACCCACCATGACGACATCCGGGTCCTGCCGTAATATAGCCCTAAGACCTTTAGCAAAGGTCATACTAGCCTTCAAATTCACCTGGGTCTGGCCAACTCCCTCAACGTCATACTCAATAGGGTCTTCCACCGTTAAGATATTTCGACTGGCATCGTTTAACTTGTATAAGCCGGCGTACAGGCTCGTTGACTTACCAGACCCAGTGGGCCCAGTTACTAGAATAATACCGTGAGGACGCTTCAACAATAACTGCATGGCTGCCAGATCTTTCTCTCTCATACCCAGATGCGCCAAATCTCTAGAGCCTTCCTGCTTATCAAGCAAACGCATAACCACTCGCTCACCATTACTTGCCGGTATCGTCGATACTCTGACATCAACCTCCTTGCCGCCCACGCGTACCGAAATACGGCCATCTTGAGGCAGGCGTTTCTCGGCAATATCCAATTTAGCCATGACCTTAATTCTCGACACTAGTAACGGTGCCAGTGCCCTTCGCGGTGATACTACCTCCCTTAAAATGCCGTCCACTCTGAACCGGATGAGCAATCTTGTTTCATAAGTCTCAACATGAACGTCTGAAGCATTCAATTTGACTGCCTCGGCCAGAAGGCTATTAATCAATCTAATAATAGGAGCATCATCATCCTGATCCAGTAAATCACCGCTTTCTGGTAGCTGGTCAACTAAACTTGATAAATCCAGGCTATCGCCCAAATCTTCAATCAGCTGCATAGCTTCACCGGAGTCTTCCTGATAAGTGCGAGATAGATCTGCCTCGAATGCCTGTTGATCAATCGATTTGAAGGTGACCGGTGTACCAGCAAATCGTCGTACCTCTGCCAGTATCGCTGCGCCAGGTTCGCTGCGGTAGCGTACCTCCATAGTGCCATCCTGTTTCACTGGCATCAGCAGAACGTTATGTCGTTTAGCAAAACTGAACGGTAGTCGCCTGCTAGCTGGAACAGCTTGTTGATCTGACATGTTGATAACCTAAAATAAGCAGAAAAGATGCTAACTAACTGAATTTTAAATACCTATCTAGCTAGTTGCAGACTTCAAACTAAAACTAACCTAACCATATGGATATTAATCGAATTACCTCAGAATCGCTTGTATTACTTCAATAAATACACCAACTAGCGTACTATCAAAGAAACTTATGTGGGACCCTCTCACCATGAAACTCAGTGATATTGATCTGAATCTTTTTGTCGTATTCAATGCCATATACACTGAAGGAAACCTGACTCGAGCGGGCGAGATCATCGGCATAACCCACCCTGCCGTATCTAACTCCCTATCCAGACTGAGAACGCTATTTGATAATCCGTTATTTGTACGTACCGCCGATGGTATGATACCCACTCCGGTGGCACAGAACATCATCGGTTCGGTCCGCCAGGCATTAGACCTGTTTAGATCAAGCGTTCAGGAAAGTGAGCACTTTGACCCGCTCCTATCTGAAAAACGATTTAGAATCTCGATGAGTGATCTTCAACAGGCAGTTTATCTGCCTAGCCTCCTGAAAAACATGAAGAAACAAGCGCCCCATACGGCGGCCGAGTGCTACCAGGTCAGACGGCGTGATCTTAATATAGAACTAGCCTCGGGCAACTTGGATCTGGGTTTCGATGTTCCCTTAACACCAGACCCTCAGATCAAACATACCCGGTTGAGATCTATACCCCAGGTCTGTGTTATTCGCAAAAAACACCCGCTAATCAAAGGTCCGTTAACCATTGAGGATTACCTCTCCCTTGAACACCTGCACATTTCCTCGCGACGCGGCGGGCTGGGTATAGTCGATCTAGCCCTGGGAAAGATGGGAGAGAAAAGAAATATAGTGATACGAACCCAGCACTACATGTCCACCGCACAGCTAGTGGTTGGTTCGAATCTGGCGGTCACCGTACCGCTACATTTTGCTGAGTTCCTCAAGAATGTCGTGCCTATCATGCTCCTACCTCTGCCTTTTGAGGTGCCGGATATAGAGACTCATCTGTATTGGCATGAAAGCACTGATAAAGATCAGGCAAACCAATGGCTAAGAAAAATGATTACAGACCAGAGCCCCCATACAGCGACCCACACGGACTAAATGGGTATGGATTTCAAAGGGACCCATATTCTCAGCGTTGATCAATTTGATCGCCATTCCGTGGAATCAATCTTCAAAGTTGCTGACTCGATGATTCCGTACGCGTCAAGACAAAAAGTAACCCGGGTACTGGAGGGCGCAATACTCGGCAACATGTTTTTCGAACCTAGCACTCGAACCAGAGTCAGTTTCGGCTGTGCCTGGAATCTACTGGGCGGTGAGGTCAGGGAAACCACAGAGATTAAATCGTCAGCCATAGCCAAAGGCGAATCCTTTTACGATACAGCCAGAGTACTCAGCGGTTACAGCGATGTTATCGTCATGCGCCACCAAACGGCCGGCTCAGTAGAAGAATTTTCAAAGGCCAGCCGAGTACCCGTTATTAATGGCGGTGATGGTGCCAATGAGCATCCCAGCCAGGCATTACTGGATCTGTATACGATTAGTACAGAAATGACTCACAGAGGCCAGAGCATAGACAACCTACGCATTGCCCTGGTCGGGGATCTTAAGTTTGGCCGTGCCGTTCACTCTTTGTGCATGCTGTTAACATTATTCGATAACATTCATTTCACTTTAATCTCGCCATCAGCGCTAAAACTGGATCAACAGTACATCGAGAAAATGAGATCAAATGCACACACCGTTGTGGAATCAACTGAACTCCAGGCGGGTATACAGGATGCGGATATCATTTACGTCACTCGCACCCAGGAAGAACGTTTTTCGTCACTAGAGGAAGCCAAGCGATACAAAGGGCTATTCAGATTAAATCAGGCTATCTACACCGAATTCTGCAAGCCTAATACAGTTATCATGCACCCCTTGCCCAGAGATTCCAGAGCAGATGCTAATGAACTTGACAATGACCTCAATGAAAACCCGAATCTGGCTATTTTCAGGCAGACTGACAATGGCGTCCTCATTCGCATGGCATTATTCGCCCTTATATTGGATGTAGTCGAACAACTGCCTGCTTCATCCCGGCCTGTGAACTGGTTTACCGACAGGCGATTTTAGGTCTGCATATGCGCTGTCGACTGTCTATGAATCACTGAGCTACTTCAGGTTAAATTGAACCCTTCCGAGACCCATTACCATGCTATATAACTCCATTCTTGACACCATTGGTAACACCCCTATTGTAAAAATTAATAAGCTGGCACCGGAAGGGCAAAACTTTTATGTCAAGGTTGAGGCATTTAATCCCATGGCATCGGTCAAAGATCGTCTGGCCATCGCTATCATCGAGGACGCCGAACAACGGGGCTCATTAAAGCCCGGCCAGACGGTCATCGAAGCAACTTCTGGAAACACCGGCATCGCTCTGGCCATGGTCTGCACTGCAAAAGGTTATCCTTTTGTTGCAACCATGGTAGAGACTTTCTCGATCGAACGCAGAAAAATAATGAAAGCACTGGGTGCTAAAGTCATTTTAACACCGGCTGCAGAAAAGGGCTCGGGCATGGTCAAAAGAGCCGAACAGTTGGCAGAAGAGCATGGCTGGTTCCTGGCCAATCAATTCGAAAATCCAGCTAATCCAGCCTATCACAGGAACACAACTGCAGCGGAGATTCTTCGCGATTTTGCGGGTCACAAGCTTGACTACCTTGTTAGTGGCTGGGGTACTGGTGGTACCATAACCGGCACGGCACAGGTTCTTAAGGCCGCTCGAAGCAATATCAAGGTTATTGGCATTGAGCCCGCTGGCGCAGCAATGCTCTCTGGAAAGGATTGGTCGCCACACAAAATACAAGGCTGGACTCCCGATTTTATACCCGGGATTCTTGAGCCTGATGTCATCGACAATATGATTACTGTGACGGACCAAGAAGCGCTGGAGGTCGCACGGAGACTGGCCCAGGAAGAAGGCATTTTCTGTGGCATCTCATCGGGCGCGACTCTGGCCGGCGCATTAAAAGCTGCCCAATCTGCCCCCCAGGGGAGCACATTCTGCATTATGCTGCCGGATACCGGAGAGCGTTATCTGTCGACGCCGCTATTTGAAAACATATCAGAAGATAGCGATGACGACTGGCTGTCCAAGCAATAAAGTCAGCTTCCGGAAGGCATCACTCTCGCTGAGGCAATGCCTCAAAAACAATAACTTGGCAAGGCGTTTCTCTTTTCCAGACCAGCTATACGGCTGGAAAGCCTGAAAATCCTTTAAACCAGTTAAAGCAGACTATCCAATTCAGGCACCGCATCAAATAAATCGGCGACCAGTCCATAGTCTGCAACCTGAAATATTGGCGCATCTTCATCTTTATTGATGGCAACAATGACCTTACTGTCTTTCATTCCAGCCAGATGCTGGATTGCTCCACTGATACCAACAGCGATGTATAAATCCGGCGCAACTATTTTACCGGTTTGGCCGACCTGCATATCATTGGCGACAAAACCGGCATCTACAGCTGCTCTTGAGGCACCAATGGCAGCGCCCAGCTTATCGGCGACACTTTCAAGCAACGCAAAATTCTCTCCATTCTGCATGCCTCTGCCACCAGAGATAATAATACTTGCTGCTGTCAATTCAGGTCTCTCCAGTGCTACCACATCCTCTCTAAGCCAAGAAGACACGGCTGCATCCGTGACCACATCAATGGCCTGCACGGTAGCCGAACCTCCCGTCTCTTCCACAGGATCAAAAGCAGTACCGCGAACGGTGAGCACCTTGACACGATCATCAGATTGAACGGTGGCGATGGCATTACCAGCATAAATAGGTCGTTGGAAAGTATCAGCGGACTGTACTGTCATAATGTCGGAGATCTGTGCCACATCAAGCAGAGCGGCTACTCTGGGCATGAAATTTTTACCTGACGTCGTGGTTGCAGTCATAATATGTGAATACTCAGCTGCTAATTCAACAATCAGTTCGGCCAGGTTCTCAGCCAGCGCATGACCATAAACCGGGTTATCAGCAACCAGCACTGTATCCACACCGACTATATTTGCGGCCGCATCAGCAGCAGCACTACAGCCCTCCCCCGCGATCAGCACATGAATATCACCGCCAATCTGTTGCGCAGCGGCTATAACAACCCGGGTGGGCAATTTGACGGTCTGGTTATCGTGCTCTGCAACTACAAGAATACTCATGAAATCACCTTTGCTTCATTTCTCAATTTGTCTACCAACTCTTCTACGGACTCAACCTTGATTCCCGCTTTTCTTTCTGCAGGTGGCTCTACCTTTAAGGTTTTCACGCGGGGTGTCACATCAACACCAAGATCTGCTGGAGTATAAACGTCTACCTGCTTTTTCTTGGCTTTCATAATATTAGGTAAAGAAGCATAGCGTGGCTCGTTTAAGCGTAGATCAGTCGTCACTACCGCAGGCAGGCTCACGGTAATGGTTTCCAGGCCGCCATCTATTTCCCGGGTAACCGTTGCTGAATCATCGCCAAGGTCAATTTCAGAAGCAAATGTCGCCTGAGCTAGGCCGGCAAGGGCCGCCAGCATCTGACCGGTCTGGCTATTATCTCCATCAATGGCTTGCTTGCCCGTAATGATGAGCCTGGGCTGCTCTATATCGACAATCGCTTTCATTACCTTGGCGATTCCTAATGGCTGCATATCTTCATCGGTCTCCACCAAAATACCACGATCAGCACCGAGCGCCAGCGCGGTTCTGATCTGTTCCTGGCAATTAGTAGCGCCGACGGAGAGGACTATCACCTCCTCTGCTTTGCCTGCTTCTTTCAGGCGGACAGCTTCTTCAATAGCAATCTCGTCAAAAGGGTTCACCGACATTTTTACGTTATTTAAATCGACCCCCGTTTGATCGCTCAACACTCGGATGCTGACGTTATAGTCAACCACACGTTTAGCCGTAACCAGAATTTTCATGAAATCCCTCTGTTTCAATTGGAAAGGAGCTACCCTAATGGCAAAGATAGCACGTCGCAAAAATCCGCGTATTCTGCCGTTTTGCCGCGCTTTTATCAAGCGTGTTTTCAAGTCATTAACTTCCTCGAGCACAATTTCAAGAATCTCAGCGCCTAACTGTTCACAGTTATCTGTATCAATCAATGAAACTAATTTCCATTCAGAATCTACTTTTCTTACAATAGGGCTTCCAATAAGTTTTCAATAAGTTTTTGTCTTTCAATTTTAGGAGTTATGCGTGGAACGAGAATCCATGGAGTTTGACCTGGTGGTGGTCGGTGGCGGACCTGCTGGGCTGTCAACTGCAATCAAATTTGCACAATTAGCAGCAGACAACGATAACGAATTTACGGTGTGTCTGGTCGAGAAAGGTTCTGAAATTGGCGCCCACATCCTTTCCGGCGCCGTTGTCGAACCCACGGCCCTGAACGAACTCTTCCCAGATTGGCGCGAACTGGGTGCGCCACTGAATAATCCCGTTACCGAAGACGATGTCTATCTACTGACAGACCAGAATCAAGGCATGCGCCTTCCAGGATTGTTTATCCCAAAGGCCCTTCATAATGAAGGCAATCACGCAACCAGCCTGGGAAATTTATGCCGATGGCTGGGCGAACAGGCCGAGCAACTGGAAGTAAACATCTTTCCTGGATTCGCAGCCAGTGAAGTGCTCTACCATGAGGATGGTTCAGTTAAAGGAGTGGCAACCGGAGACATGGGCGTTTCTGCATCGGGAGAACAGAAACCCGGTTTCGAACCTGGCTACGAACTCCACGCCAAGTACACTGCTTTTGCGGAAGGATGCCGCGGCCATCTCGGTAAGCAGCTGATCAGCAGGTTTGCCCTGGATAAAGATTCAGATACCCAGCATTACGGCATCGGCTTTAAGGAAATCTGGGATATTGATCCAGCGAATCACGTACCCGGAAAAGTCGTGCACACGGTAGGCTGGCCACTGGACTTTGGACCTGGCGGAACCCTGGGAGGCTCATATCTATACCACCTCGAAAACAACCAGGTCGCGGTAGGATTGATTGTTGACCTGGGTTACAGAAACCCACACCTGTCCCCCTTTGACGAATTTCAGCAGTTCAAGCATCACAAATTCATCCGCCAATATCTTCAGGGCGGGAAACGAATTGCTTATGGCGCCCGGGCGGTAGCGAAAGGCGGATTTCAGGCTCTGCCTAAGTTGACAATGCCGGGCGCGCTCCTGGTTGGTGATGACGCTGGCTTTCTCAATAACCTGAAACAGAAAGGCACCCACACTGCAATGAAATCCGGGATGCTCGCCGCAGAAGCCATTTTCAAGTCGTTATCGACCGGCTCGGAAGGCGGCCTGGAACTCACTGAGTATACGGAACTGTACAAGCAATCCTGGCTCTATGAAGAGTTATATCGTGCCCGTAACATCATGCCTGCCCAACACCGGTTTGGCATGTTTGTTGGCGCTATGTTTGCTTGGTTTGACCAATACTTGTTCAGAGGCCGTTTACCCTTCACATGGAAGGATGCGACCCCTGATCATGCCAAGTTGAAGCACCAGGACAAGTGCAAGAAGCCAACCTACCCGAAGCCTGACGGGACCATCAGCTTTGACAAACTAAGCTCAGTATTTCTGACCAACACCTCGCATGAAGAAGACCAGCCCTGCCACTTGCAGCTCGAAGACCCAGGCATACCCATCGATTCCAATCTTCCTTTGTATGATGAACCGGCACAGCGTTACTGCCCCGCCGGTGTCTACGAGATCATCGAAGACAGCGATGCGAGCAAACACTTTCAGATCAATGCCCAGAACTGCATTCACTGCAAGACCTGTGACATAAAAGATCCTGCTCAGAATATAACCTGGGTAGTACCGGAAGGTACGGGCGGGCCTAATTACGGCAATATGTGAGCCCGCGCTCGTGTTAACTACAATCCGATTGCGTGAACAAATCGTTGCAGCTGTATCTGATCCCGCTGACTACCCAACACAAACACTTCAGGATCATCAGACACAAGGTGTTTGACCAGAAGATAATCATCCGCTTCAAACCTGAGGTGGCAGTGCTGCACTACTTCATTGCGATTCTCAAACACCCCTCGTACTGCCGTGAAGCCAGTGGCGGATTCTATATCCAGGGCACCGATAGCATAGCTCGCCAATGGCCATAATAATTTATCCAACTGCAACTGGTGACTCCGCAACCCTGAGGCACCGTTTTTTTCCAAAACACCCGGTACACCATCAAGATCGGCAATATATTCATTGATATCCTGATCCCGCAGCAAAGGCTTACCCTGAGTGTCCTTATCCAGTAAATGCCCCAGCGAGTAGAAATACCAATAGCCCTGTCTGGTGGAAAGCGCAAGGTGCCAGCCGACTTCAGCCTGCACAGCGGCCTGCCAGCTGCTGATCTCCTGGCGACTATAACGGCCCTGCACCAAAGCGCTAAGAATCTGTCTGAGGCGAGCCGCGTCCGGCTCGACAACCAGTAACATTATACTCTCATTAACTGGGAAAAATGATTCTCACTCCATACACCATGCCACAGGGCTCCGTTGAATAGTCGCTCGCTAACCAGCTCCATAAGCTGGTAATAGACGTTCCGATTTAAGCGTGCACTGAGGCCCTGTCTTACCAGTACATAGGGCAAATGCGGGTTGTCTGAATGCTGGCCTTTACTGAATTCGATGGGGTGGGCTTCACCTACCAGAACCCGGTCCCCTGTATTGGTAGTAATAGTCAGGGACTGTTCCTCACCCGTACCCTGGTTTTCAAGTAGAACACCCTGAAACGGTACATCCTCTACAACGATCCGGCACTTTTCAACAGGCGTCACCAGGAAGTAATCATCACCGTCCCGCCTGAGAATACTTGCAAATAGCCGCACCATCCTAATACGCTCGATCGGGCTACCCATATAGTGCCAGCTGCCATCCTGTTTGATGCACATATCAATATCCCGACTGGCCTCAGGATGCCATAAATGGACAGGCGGCAACGATCTGTCTTTGACACCTTCGAGCTGTGACAGCAGCGAATAAGGAAAAGTCCCGGAAGGACTCAAAACAGAACAACCTTCGCCTCAAGCGTGGCTAAATCAACCAGGCCTATGGCATTCAGGCCGGGCATCAAGCCCGCACATTCTCCTGGATTAAACATCAGCTGGCTGCCATTTAACACATGGGTATATCGATGGGTATGGCCATGCAGTAACAGATCGAAACCTGACTGGTCCACCAGTGAAAAATCAAACGGATCATGCACAATACAAATACTTCTGCCCTCCCAATGCAGGCAAAAAGGTGGGTCGACAAACTCAAATCCATGTTTCTTGATGACACCTTCAAGTGATGCCCGCTCCAGGTCATTGTTGCCAAATACGCCAAACAGAGGGGGCTTTAAATCAGCAAATACTTCCACTGTCTTGGCCTGGGTTATGTCACCAGTATGAACGACCCTTTCAACGCCTGACTCATTAAATAATTCAACAATTCTTGCACAGTTGAGCAGATTGTTGTGTGTATCGCTGACAACGCCTATGCGCATAAATACGTTTCCCATAGAACAAAGCCGGGTGGCCCCGGCTCTGCTCCTATTACCCGATGCAATTACAAGCTATTTTCAGGCAACTTTTTCCAGAATATGAATTCCACAAGCTGACCCTAGACCAATAACGTGGGTCATCCCAAATCTGGCGCCCTCAACCTGGCGGTCTCCCGCCTCGCCGCGCAAATGAGTACAGACCTCGTAAATATTAGCAATCCCGGTTGCACCTAAAGGATGTCCTTTCGACAATAGACCACCCGATACATTCACTGGAATGCGACCGCCCAGGGCAACCTCACCATCATCTATCATCCGACCCGCGTCACCGTCTGAACACAAACCCAGATTCTCATAATGTAGAATTTCGGCGGTGGCAAAACAATCGTGTAACTCCACCAGGCTCACATCCTCTGGTCCGATACCTGCCATTTCATAGGCTTGCTTGGCAGCAATTCTTGTTACCCCGTTGACATCCGGCATGACTAGATCTCTATCAGAATAAGGATCACTGGTCAGTACAGACGCCTTCACTTTAACAGCCCGATTTAGCCCTAACTCTCGGGCTTTCTTTTCCGATACTAGAACTGCCGCTGCCGACCCATCAACGTTCACGGAACACATTAACTTTGTATTTGGGTAGGAGATCATTTCTGCATTCATTACCGTATCCAAGGGCGTCTCAATCTGGTACATCGCCTTCGGATTCAAAGTTGAATGATGATGGTTTTTTACGGAAACCTTGGCAAACTGCTCAAAGGTTGTACCGTAATTGCGCGCATGCTCCATACCTGCTTCAGCGAAAACAGCGGGCATGGTCCCAGATCCTAACAGGCCTTCTTTGGGTATACCCTCGCCACCACCACCACCGCCCAGCAATCCACGTCCCATCTGTTCAACTCCGACTGCCAGAACACAATCGAAAACACCCGCTTTAATTGACATCCAGGCTTCCCTGAATGCGGTGGCACCCGTTGCACAGGCATTTGCGCAATTCACGACAGCCACACCCGTCTGGCCAATTTCCTGGAGAATACGCTGACCCACCATGGCATTTGCCTGCCCCAGGTTTCCGCAGTAAAGAGCCTGCATATCCTGAATGGTTAAACCAGCATCATCTAGTGCCATCAGAGCTGCCTGAGACCCAAGTTGCGGCACGGTCTTTTCAGGAAAGCGGCCAAACTTAATCATATCAACGCCCACTACATACACATCACTCATTACATTCTCCCTTATTTAAACCGCTGGCTTAAAAAAATAACTGATATAACTGTTACCGTCTTTATCTTTGCGGCCCAGGGCATCCCCGTAGACCACGTCCAGTTCCATATCAAAGGTTAAATTCGCTGGATCAGCTTCCACACCAATCAAATTACCCTTAATCGTTCCACCACCATCTAAATCCACGATAGCAGAGATGTAGGGCACATCAATACCTGGGAAACTCCGGTACACAATACTATAGACGTACAATTTCCCTTTGTTTTCCAATCGGGTCGCCTGCAATTGATCTCGAGCCCCACATTTAGAGCAGGTGACTCTATCTCCAAGAAAAATTGCGTTACAGGCATCACATTTTAACCCTTCTAAATACGGGTCTTCAGTTCCTGCACCCTTCAAGTAGGGAACCACAGGCAATGGACCATTACCGACCGCTTGTTCCGACATAGTATCTCTCTTTAACTTTTTGATTGCGAAGCTGCAAGATTAAACTGCCTTCGGGTCAATATTCAAGTGACAAGAATTTAGACTTGTGACATCGTACTCTTTAAATCTCTCAAAATAAGGTTTCTATGTCCCGTTTCTTAACTTTTTCCGGCAGTCGAAGACAAGGTTCTTTCAATACGGCGGTTGTCAAACTCGTCTCCAGGGAACTTTCAAAACTGTCCACACACGTAACAGACCTCTCGTTAAATGATTTTGAATTACCGCTTTATGAGCAAACCATTGAAAAGAGTGATGGTCTGCCGGATAAGGCGGCCGATCTCAGAGACCTGTTTCAGCACCATGATGGCCTGGTAATCGGATGCCCAGAGTACAACGGTATCCTGCCGCCCCTCCTGCTTAATACCTTGACCTGGATCTCCCGATCGCCAGAAGGGCAGCCAGACTTGTCCCTATTTCAGGGTAAATGCGTTCTTGTTACCAGTTGTAGCCCGGGATCTCTTGGCGGAATCCGAGCGGCTGCTCATTTAAAGTCATTTCTAAGCGGGGTTGGCTGCGTTATTTTTCCAGACATGGTTATCGTCGCCAATGCTTTCTCTGCATTTAGAGAAGATGGGGGTTTAACTGATGAAAACCTGTACCGAAAATTAATCACCACAACCAGACAGTTTCATCAATTGACCAGCAATATCAATGCGTGAACAAAGCTGTACGCACACTTGGCATCAAACCCCCTCTCATCACGGTCCGACCGGCCTGCATATCCTGAACCTGATTGACCACTGGCAGGGCCCAACAGCGGCCGTAATCACGTGTTTCAAGTGCCAAGTGCCTGGCATAATCTGGATGCAGGCCTGGTCTGGTCAGCATAACCGCTTGAGAATTTTCAGTATGGCCCTACTGCAAAACAAAACGGTGCAGATATTCATGGAAAACCAGGACAGGGCATTCTGTGACCTTTCCAGGCGAGACCAGGAGCTTAAGGCATTGCTTGCCAGTGCAGAACTGTGCCATCTGCTGTTCGAGATTGACATCAATACAGGTGAAATGATCAAGACCCTTGCCTGCAATGATCTATCAAGAATCAGTTACCAATCATGGCAGGAAGGTTTACCAAACCAAGCCTACTGGCAGCACTGTTTTGCTTCAGAGCCTGGTGTACTGCAGAGCAACTACCGAGGATAGGTAGCTGTCGTAGTCAATTTCCTGCTTCACCAAATTTTCTCTGATTCTAATCCTGGTCATCGATTTCCATAAAACACCAACCCACCTCCGGATGGGCGGACTTAATGCTCACTTCAAGCTTATTAATGGCTTCAACTGCTTCAGCAACACTCAGCGTTGCTGGCATCCTTACCTTGGCTGCAAGCATCACCTTGGGGCCCATCTGCAAGGTAATCATGTTCATCACCTGCAGAATCCTCGTGTCCTGCTCAATTATTCGATAAATAACCGAGCGAAGACCGGGTTCAGCTGACCTTCCTACCAGCAGGCCCTGAAGGCGAACTCCCAGAAAAATAGCCACTATCACTAACAGCAGACCTATAACGATGGAACCCAGCGCATCATAGAAAGGATCATTGGTCATCCAAACCAGACACAGCGCCGCAAACGCAATAACCAGACCCAGCATAGCGGCGAAATCTTCGCCGAGAACAACAACTAATTCTGCATTCCGGGTCTGCTTTAGCCATTCAATGAGACTGCGCTCTCCCGCCATCTTCTTAGCCTCTATAGACGCTCCATAGAAACTGGCACCTTCAAGACAAATAGCCACCCCCAAAACCGTTAATCCAAGCCAAATATCACTTAAGATACCCGGATTGCCAAGCTTGTGAATTCCTTCGTAGATTGAGTAGAGCCCGCCTATACTGAATAGCATTAAAGCAACGACAAAACTCCAGAAATAGCTGAGCTTCCCGTATCCCATGGGATGTTCATCATCAGCAGGTCTCTGGCTACCCTTTAAGCCAATAAATAACAACACCTGATTGACGGTATCAGCAAAGGAGTGAATGGCCTCCGCCATCATGCTGCCAGATGCGGTATAAATGGCTGCAAACAATTTAGCAACAGCGATACCCAGATTCGCCAAAAAGGCATATAAAATGGCTCTGACTGGAGAGCTTGCTTTAGCCATATTTCTTCTCCCTGAGTATTCCGGTGCTAATCTTACCTGGTAAAGGCAGAAATCAGACAATCCAGTATACTGTTTTCACCTCGGCATAATAAAACCGGTATCTAGTTAACAAGGGTGCACCATGATCGAAGCAGCCATTCGAATTGCCGTAAGTGACCCTGTGGAGTCCGTCACCGGTCTCATTCAAGTGCCGACTGAGGCCAGGGCAATTCTGGTGCTCGCGCACGGTGCCGGAGCAGGGATGAACCACCCACACATGAACAATCTCGCCAGTGGCCTGCTAAAACAAGGAATAGCCTGCTTTCGGTTTAACTTCCCGTTTATAGAGAAAGGTAGTCGCAGGGCGGATAGCTTACCGGTTGCCATTGACTGCAGCCGGTCGGCTATAAACACCGCAATCAGCTATCAACCGGATCTACCCTTGTTTATCGGCGGGCACAGCTTCGGCGGGAGAATAGCAACGCATGTCGCTGTTGACCCTCCTGAGCAAGTCAGAGGTCTTATAGCCTATTCATTCCCCCTGCATCCTGCCAAAAAGCCCTCGGTACAGCGAGCGGAACACCTGACTCGAGTCAGCCTGCCGATGCTATTTATTAACGGAGAGCGAGACCGCCTGGCTGAAGCCGAACTCCTTAACGCGACTCAGCAAAGCCTGCCACAGCTAAAAACGCATTGGCTCAAGGGCGCTGATCATAGCTACAAAACGACTAAAAGCTCAGCAACGACCACCGCGCAAACCTATCTCGACGCAGCCGCTGCAAGCAACCAGTTTATTAACGAGCATTGACCTCTAATCAGAGCTTGAACGAATCTTTTCTCACCAACTGTGGCACCAGGTTTTCGAATACTCGAGCCCATTCGTACAGATTGTCTAAGTTGACCGCTGCTGGCCAACGATCAGCAGGATGATGGAACAGATCATTGCCGGCCAGAATAGACAGATAGCGTCCCCCGGCATCATGAATGTTTCTAGCCTCACCCACTGCCCTGACAGCATGGGGTTTGATTTCATAGGCAGGTGGCTTGAAGGACTTCAACAAATCGATAAAACCGTGTTTAAGAACATCATCTGAAAATTGCAGTCGGGCACCGATAGGTGATGCAGCTGCAAAATTTGCTCCCAGATGAACCCACAGATAGGCCGATTTTTCTACCCCCGGGCGTTCGCTTAAGAATGCTGCCAGGCCAGCATGGTGCAATTCATGACCTGAATTTGCCAGGAAAAACAGCGACCGCTCGCCTGTACAAACCAGGGCCTTGCGAATCATTTCAAGAAAACAAACCAGTCCACCAGCCCGCTCAGAAGTCGAATTCCACCAGCCACTCCGTGGCGTCATGATAATAACAGGAGCAAGACTCAGGTCCGAACCTTCAACCAGGGTCTGAATATTAAATGCCTTCCCGCTGGTTCTACTCGCCTGCAGCCAGATGGATAACACTTCTCGTTCTTGCATAGCCAGTTCAATGACTGGCCAGTGACTATTAGCAACCTGTATGACGGCCGGCCCAAATGGTGCGGGGTAATGCTCGGCATTCTGAAGGGCGATGCCGTCTTTTGGAAAGCGACTGTCAGTTACCACAACGATAGCTTGATGCTGGTTAGCCAATCTGGCCTGATGCAAGCGCTTGACCTGCTCGGATTCAGCCTGTGGGGGTGCCACAATTATGCCAATTTCCGCGGAAGAACCGATCTCACCCACAGTTCCGCTGATGTAATTTATCTCAGGAAAAAGACAATCGAACAGTGGCACTCCATCCATAATCGTGTCACCAAGGCCCAGCTTACAGGTATCAACGTGAACCAGCGGCAGGGAGAAATGCTTTTTTTTAGCCTGCCCCCCTGCTTTGTGAATCTGTGCGCAGAGCCAGTCGCCACTTTTCTGATCAACGCGACTCCCAGTACGGTGATCTCCCTGCTGATCAAACTCTCTGACAAGACTGACTATTCTCTGTCTCTGCTGCTCTGGCATCCGCATCCCCCTATACCACTGGAACCCTGCATTTCAAGACCCACCACCTCGGGCTACCAAGGATGTTCTGGTTGAACCAAGCATCATTTATTAATTGCCGTCTATGCCCGCGCTGGCTATTCGGCAGCTGCTTCAGTTAACCTGCAAGTCCTCTATTTTTGACCCTTGCTGTCTATAATCCAATGCTGGTTGCCTAACTCAGTCCGGGCACCGGAAACTTCTGGCAGAATGCCTGGACCTGCTCTGCGACATCATCAAGCACGGCCTCATCAGTTGAATTGTTAAGGCAAGTAATCAGCCACGTTGCCAAAAGCTGCATATCGCTCTCGAGCATACCTCGCGTTGTCGCCGCTGGTGTGCCTATACGGATACCGCTGGGCTTTAGCGGCGGATTGGGATCATCAGGAATAATCTGTTTGTTGGTGGTAATCTGCACCCGATCGAGCACCTCCTCGGCAGCCTTGCCATCCAGGCCAAAGGACTTGACTGTATCGACCACCATCATGTGGTTATCAGTTCCACCGGCAATCAATTCCGCGCCCTGATCCATCAGCGCGCTCGCCAGCGTTTTCGAGTTCTTTAGAACCTGGCTAGCATATTGCTCGAATTCCGCCGTCTGAGCTTTGCCCAATGTGACAGCGATGCCCGCTATCGCGTTCATATGAGGGCCACCTTGCAAGCCTGGGAAGACAGACTTATCCAGTTTGGAAGCAAATTTCTTGCGACATAGAACCATGCCACCTCGAGGCCCTCGAAGCGACTTGTGGGTTGTAGTGGTGACGATATCAAAGCCGTAGTCAAACGGATTTCGCATGGCGCCACCCGCAATGAGACCGCCAAAATGGGAGGCATCGGTCATCGTCAAAGCACCAACCTCATCGGCTATCGATTTAAAGGCGGCATAGTCAAGGTCTCTCGGGTAAGAGGTATAGCCACATAAAACCAGTTTAGGTTTATGTAATATTGCATCTGCTCTTATCTGATCGTAATCAATTGAACCATCAACCGGATTGGTTATATATCGTACAAAGTTAAACAACTTCCCCATATGCGATACCGGCGCACCATGCGTTAGATGGCCACCATGAGACAGGTCCATTGCCAAAATGGTATCACCTGGGTTCAGTAATCCCAGATACACTGCCTGATTCATGGCTGAGCCAGACAGCGGTTGAACATTGGCATGTTCACAGTCGAACACCGCCTTGGCCCTGTCTCTGGCAAGATTTTCAATTTCATCAGTAAATGTCTGGCCACCATAATAACGGCGACCTGGATAACCTTCTGAATACTTGTTGGTAAAAACACTACCCAGGACAGCCAGCACCTCTGGGAAGGTGTAATTCTCAGAGGGTATCAATTCGATACCGTCTCGTTCACGTTGCTCTTCACCACACAATGCTGCGTATACCTGGGGGTCATTTATCTCTAGGTCTACACGATTGTCCAGGGTTGCGCTGGCTTTGTTTTTGACAGGTGGTTCTCTCATTGGTCAGGCTCCTTAAAAGGTCATTTAGGTGCCCAGGCGAACGGCTTTTAGTTCGGATAAAGCAGGTTTTGACAAGCCGCTGTGTCCGTCACACTTCCCTGTGGTTTTCCACTTTTTATCGCCAGTCATGTGAACCTAGATTGTACCCCTGATTTAATCAAAATTGAATATTGCCTTTCTCCAGTGCCCACATAATTGTCAGCTTCCTATTGAATTGCTGATTTCGTGGCCGGCCAGGGTGATCGCCTTAACCGCATTATTAAGATCGTCCGCTGCAATAAAGAAATGATCCGTTGTGAATCCACTGACTACCAGTACGCTAACCGATGCCTCAGCAAAAATACGAGTCACTTCTGCGGCCACGCCAATGGTACTGAATGCAAACTCACCAAGCAGTGAAAGGCAAACCCAACTGATCTCCGAGATTTCGCAATTCTGCCCTAGTTGAATATGCTCAGTCTCGGCGGCAGGCAACATGATCGAATAGTCACCTGCAACATTGACCGTAAAAGCCTGGGACGAGATTGACAGATCTGCGGGCAATGCCGAATTGAGCTTTACAAACCGATAGGTGTCGGCAAGTACCCTGAACTGCAGTTCCATGAATAATTCCGCTCCCGAAAATTGACAGCATCTTCTAAAAGTCTAATGATAGCCTTAAGTAACCAAAACCGGTGGACAAATGCAAGAAGGTCAATTTACAGGCTTCAAGGTCTCAACTGAACCTCCAGGTATTGCCTGGATCGAATTTAATGAACCCGAGCGACTCAACGGAATGAGTATCGCAAAAAAAAGAGACCTGATCGAAGTGCTGAAACAGGCACAGATGGATAATGCGGTTCGCGTTATCATTTTCATAGGCGAAGGACGCGCGTTTTGTGCAGGAGATGATTTAAAAGGTTACTCTGCAGAATTACCCGATTCAAAGCTGCTGCCGCGTATCCCACCAGGTCATGATAACGCGCTTGGCACTTACAATTCATTGCGACATATCTCCCAGGAGCTTAACCTGACTATCAGAAAGCTCGACAAGATCACTATCGCCGCCATCAACGGCATCGCAATACAGACAGGGCTTTCACTGGCCCTGGCCTGTGATTTCAAGATTGCAGCTGACACTGCCCGACTCGGATCTGCCACCCTTAGATTTGGGCTGCTTCCGGATGAAGGTGGCCATTATCTTTTACTGGAACACCTGGGCCTGGCAAAGACCATGGCGTTCTTAATGAATAAGACGATCGCCAGCGCAAGTGAAGCACTGGAACTCGGACTGGTGAATGAAGTCGTTCCCCTGGCACAACTTAAAAAACGGGTTTCCGACCTCGCTTTGGAACTCAGCCAGGGACCGCAGATCGCCATGCGAATGTTAAAGCGCTCACTCTACCAGGCAACTTCAATGAGTTTTGAACAGGCCTGTGAGGATATCGCTACCAGAACCGCAGTTACCGATCACCATGCGGATGCCAGAGAGGGAGGCTCCTCGTTTCGGGAAAAACGAAGCCCTGTCTTTAATCGCTGGCTCGAAGATGAGTAAATTTGTTAAGGTGCATCCCAGCTCCAAAGATCCTGCTGCCACTGTACAGGCTTCAGGGCTACTGCATTACAATTGCTACCACTTTATTCATGCACAGGAATTGCTATGAAAGTCAATATCGAATACTGCCTGCAGTGAAACTACCTCCCCCAGGCGGTCAGTCTGGCCAAACAAATTGAGCAGGCACGAGGCATACCCAGCGATCTACAGCCCGGTTCAGGGGGTGTTTTCGAAGTATTCGCTGGAGACAGGCTTATCTTTTCCAAGAAAGCTGAGAACAGGTTCCCCGAGACCGAAGAAATCCTGAACAAACTTGACCCACTCATAGCCAATAATAACCGAGGCGAGCCTCGGTAACAGACACTGATAGGAATATAATAATGACAAGGGCGACAACATACCTGCTTCTGCTGCTAGCCTTCACCCAGTTCGGTGTTCAGGCAGACGAATTAAGCCAACGGGTAACCAGGGTACTGAAAACCACCCCCCTGATTGATGGCCATAATGATATCCCCTGGCAATACCGAGTCAGAGCCAAGAATCATTTGAACCAGCTTGATTTATCCGCAGACCTGTCAAAACTCGAAAAACCGACGCACACAGATATACCCAGGCTCAGGCAGGGTTTAGTTGGCGGACTGTTCTGGTCTGTTTATGTTCCTATTGGCGAGTATGGCGGAGATGCCCAGGATGTTCAGACCGTCATGGAACAAATCGACCTGGTCAAGCGCATGGTTGGCCGGTACAGCGCTGATTTTGAAATGGCATACAACGCTTCCCAGGTCAGGGAAATACACAGTCGCGGCAAAATAGCCTCTCTCATGGGAATGGAAGGAGGCCACGCTATTCATAATTCACTGGCCACCCTCCGCATGCTCTATGACCTTGGGGCACGCTACATGACACTGACTCATTCTAAAGGACTGCTCTGGGCAGATTCGGCAACCGACGAGGCCAGACATGATGGCCTGACTGCTTTCGGTGAACAGGTTGTTCTGGAAATGAACCGAATCGGCATGCTTGTGGACCTGTCACATGTCTCTGCCGCATCCATGCGGGATGCCTTAAGGGTCTCACGTGCGCCTGTTATTTTTTCACACTCTTCCGCCTACGCTGTGACCCAGCATGCCCGGAACGTACCTGACGACGTGTTACAAATCATCGCCAGGAAAAAGGGTGTCGTTATGGTCAATTACCTGACTTCCTATGTATCAGAGCCCATGCGCCTCCACCGGATCAAATACGAGCAGCATCGTAACAGTATCTCCTCGCAATCCAGCCCGGATGAACTAGAGGCCGCCATGAAGATATGGCAGCAGCAGCATCCTGCACCGATAGTCACGCTGGCTGATGTGGCTGATCATATAGATCATATCCGGCAGGTTGCCGGTATTGATTACATTGGCCTGGGTGCAGATTACGATGGTATGCCCCCCGGGCCGGTGGGGTTGGAAGACGTATCCACTTATCCGGATTTACTCCGAGAATTACTGGTTCGCGGCTATAGCGATGAAGACATAGCCAAAATAGCCGGTAACAACATCCTGCGGGTGCTGTCTCAAGCAGAAATTGTGGCAAAAAAACTACAGCACGAAAACGAGCCTGCTGACCTCCTGCTGGAGGAGACAAGATCATCATGAAGAAAATGACCAATCCGATCACACGCCACTTTTCTGGCTGGGTCTGCCAACACCGAAACCGTGCTGGCTGACGACCATCGATTATTTATTCAACAGCAGAAGACTTTAACTTGGAGCAAACCAACAAATGGTTGAATTGACTCAATTTAGAAAAGACACCCGTGCCTGGCTTGAACAGCATTGTCCACCGAGTATGCGTACCCGACCCAAAAGCGACGAGGAAACAGTATGGGGTGGCAAGCGAGCTCAATACCCCAACGTTGAAGCTAAAACCTGGCTGGATGCCATGGCATCCAAAGGCTGGACCTGTCCAACCTGGCCTTCTGTCTACGGCGGAGGCGGACTGTCAGCAAAGGAAAACCAGGTTTTACAGGAGGAATTAGCCTCGCTTAATGCCCGTCCACCGTTGATTTCATTCGGCATTAGCATGCTCGGTCCAGTACTGCTGGAATATGGCAACGAGCAACAGAAACTTGAGCATCTCCCCAAAATTGTCAAGGGGGAGATTCGCTGGTGCCAAGGGTATTCTGAACCGGGTTCCGGATCAGACCTTGCCAGCCTGCAGACACGGGCTGTATTGGAAGGTGATCATTACACCATCAATGGTTCAAAAATCTGGACCTCTTTTGCTGACAAGTCTGACTGGATTTTCTGCCTGGTACGTACAGATCCCCTGGCGTCGAAACATATGGGCATCAGCTTTATTTTATTCGATATGGAAAGTGAAGGCGTTAGCGCCAAACCGATAAAGCTCATTTCTGGCGCATCTGTCTTCTGCGAGACTTTTTTCGACGATGTTGTGGTGCCAAAATCGAACCTGATAGGAGACGTCAATAGCGGATGGACTATAGCTAAAAAACTACTCCAGCATGAACGAAATATGATCAGTGGGATGGGTACGAGAGGCAAGAGTAACCCGAAACATTCACTGGCTAGCCAGGCCAAGCAATACCTGGGAGAGGTTAATCACAAAATTGCTGACAGCAACCTGAGGGACCAGGTGACTCAGTTTAACCTGAACAGCCGGGCTTTTGGACTCACGCTGCAAAGAGCTTCGGCCGAATCAAAGAGCCGTGGTGCTGCATCACCCGCTTCATCAATGTTCAAACTCTATGGCACTGAGCAGAATAAGAAACGATACGAATTATTGCTCAAAATAATGGGCTCCCAGGGGATTGGCTGGGAGAGTGAGGCATTTTCAGAAAGAGAACTGAGCGTCGCAAGGGAGTGGTTACGATCGCGAGCCAATTCTATTGAGGGTGGCACCAGTGAAGTCCAGTTGAACGTCATCGCCAAACAGGTTTTAAAGTTACCGGATTAACTGTACCGACTACAACCAGCTAGTTACTAACCAGTGGGAAGCGCTGTAAATGGCAGATTCCGGTAGTCAACATTGCCGCCTGTCAAAACCACGCCTATCTTCTGATCAGTAAAAAGATCTCTGTGGGCAATGATGGCGGCTAAAACTACGGCACTACTGGGCTCAACCAGTTGTTTCAGGTACCGCCAGATAAATTCCATGGATTCAACGATCTGAGCCTCACTGACCAACAAAATATTTTCAGCGCCAGCGCTGATGATCTCGAAATTCAACTCGCCCAGCGTTGTCAGCAACCCATCACACAGCGTGTTGGGTTGATGACTGAGAACACGCGTACCTGTGTGAAATGATCGATGTGCATCATCCGCCTGGTCAGGTTCAGCGCCATAAACTTTAATGGTGGAATTAGCCGCCAGCACAGCGCCGGCTAGTAACCCGCCGCCGCCCACCGGGACCAAAATCGAATCCAGATCGGCTACTTGATCAATAAGCTCGAGTGCCGCAGTACCCTGACCGGCAATAACCAGCGGGTCATCATAAGGAGGAATCTCACGAGCACGGGTCTGCAGGCGGATTTGCTCGAGCTTGGATGATCTCGCTTCCAGGCTATTATCACAGATCACCAATTGACCACCATACTGTTCGATCGCTTCCATTTTGAGGGGATTAGCTGCTTGCGGCACCACAATAAACGCGGGCACCTGCCGCAATCTGGCGGCCCTGGCAAGTGCGGCGCCATGATTCCCGGATGAGTGAGTACACACCCCGTAGCGAATTTCTTCCTGAGAACAGGAAAACACAGCATTGACTGCGCCTCTGCTTTTGAAGGCACCCGCTTTCTGTAGATGATCACACTTAAAGTAAACTCTACAACCTGCAAGCTGATCGATACTTGCACTGGTCATTATGGGGGTGATGTGACAATGCGGGCGAATCCGCTGCGCTGCGGACTGGACCTCAGATCGACTAATCATTACTGATCAAACAACTTTTCCGCTACGCCCGACATGCCAGCCAACGGGTCTGCACCCAACGCAAATAAAGGTACAACCATACGATCAACACCCAGGGCCTGGAAAGGTTCAATCTGTTCCGGCTGCATCTGTCCGGACCACATAACGGTAATTTCAATTTCAGCGTAATCCCTATCTATAAGGTCGCATTGTCTACGAATCTCATCTAAATGAACGGTTAACTCTGCCGGGTCACTGGTGGGTGCAAACCAGCCGTCACCATACAAGGCAACGCGCTCGTGTATTTTACCTTTAGAGCCCCCCATAATCACCGGCATTGGATTCTGTACGGGCACCGGGAAACTCTTAAAACCACTCCAACTCAGAAATTCACTCTGATGTTCGACCACATCACCCGACCAGATTTTTCGCATTCCCTGAAGGTAGTCATCAAATCTGGCACCGCGTTTTTCAAAAGGCACGCCAAGCGCAGCAAACTCCTCTTGCAACCATCCAATACCAACGCCTAGCATGAACCGACCGTTTGACAGCATATCCAGGCTGGCACTTTGTTTGGCAACATAAACAGGGTTAGCCTGAGATAGAATATTAACGCCCGTTCCCAGTCGAATCGTGCTGGTGCTGGCTGCAACAAAGCTCAGCGCTATCAGCGGATCAACAAAATTAACATCCGGGTCCCCACCCATCTTGCCAGAAGCGCTATAGGGATATCTGGATTGATAATCGAGCGGGACAATGACATGCTCGAATGTCCATACTGATTCGTAACCTAAATTTTCCGCTTTCTTAGCCATGCCGACCATCTGGTCCACAGATGACACGCCGAGATTGATTGGGATAAGGCCGTATTTCATGGATACTCCTTGGTTAAATACCTTTTGGTTAGATGCCTTTTGGTTAGATGCCCTTTGGTTAAAAGTGCCTTAACTAGATGCCGCGTAATTGGTTGCCTGTCAACTATCTGGCAGCCCTGTTACTCAGTATTTATCTTAGCCCAAGAGTCGCGTAAACCCACTACTTCATTAAATACCGGTACTTTATCAGCGCGTTCTTTACTGTCTCTGGTAAAATAGCCCACTCTTTCAAACTGATACTGGCTACCCGCCGGCGTTTCCAGTAACCAATTTTCCAGGAAGCCAGAAAGCTCAGTTAACGAGTCGGGATTCATCAGGTCAGTATATTTACTGTCGCCGCTATCAGGATAGGCAACCGAAAACAGTGGTTCGAACCGACGGAAGATAACGGCCCCCGCATTGCTGCTGGATACCCAGTGAATGACACCACGTACCTTACGGCCCGGAGGATTGACCCCTAATGTCTGCGCATCATAACTACAGTGTAGTTCGCTGATTTCACCCTGATCGTCCATTCTTACTTCATCAGCCCGAATAACGTAACCGCCGCGTAACCGAACCTCTCCCCCCAGTACCAGCCTTTTATATTTCCGATTTGCTTCTAGCCGGAAATCCGCCCTTTCAATATAAAGCTCTCTTGTAAAGGGCACCGACCGTTCTCCCATAGCTGCATTCTTCGGATGATTTGCCACCCTCAGTGTTTCGGCCTGATCTTCTGGTAGGTTGGTAATGATCACTTTTAGAGGGTCAAGCACGGCCATTGCCCGGGGCGCGTTACCTTCTAGGTTTTCCCGAAGGCAACTTTCAAGCAATGCCAGTTCAACATTGTTTTCACTTTTGGCGACACCTATCCGTCTGCAGAAATCCCTTATGGCCGCTGGCGCATAACCCCGCCTTCTTAACCCAGCCAGGGTCGGCAAGCGAGGATCATCCCATCCTTCTACCAGTTGTTGTTCAACCAGTTGCTTCATTTTACGCTTGCTCATCACGGTGTATTTAAGGTTCAGTCTCGAAAATTCAATCTGCTGGGGATGAACCGGCAATTGCAATTGATCTAACACCCAATCGTATAAAGGGCGGTGATCTTCAAAGCCGATATCACACAATGAATGCGTGATGCCCTCAAGCGCATCTGAAATACAATGCGTGTAATCATAGAGCGGGTAAATACACCACTGATTACCCGTCTGGTGATGCTCGGCATGGCGGATTCGATAAATGGCCGGATCTCTCATATTGATATTGGCTGCGGCCATATCTATCTTAAGCCTTAAAACATGAGCACCATCAGGAAAAACACCTGCACGCATGTCCTGGAACAACTGCAGATTCTCCTCGACACTTCTATCCCGATAAGGACTGTTTACGCCCGGTTCAGTCAAGGTCCCGCGGTACGTTCGAATATCCTCTGCTGACAGTGAATCCACATAGGCTTTATCTTTCCCGATCAGATCCAGAGCAAACTCAAATAGCTGTTCAAAATAATCCGATGCTTTTGTTTCCTGGGACCACTGAAAACCCAGCCAGCTGATGTCCTCGCGCATGGTATTCATGAACTCAGCGTTCTCTTTAAGCGGATTGGTGTCATCAAAACGTAGATTGGTCGTACCTTGATAATCTCTGGCCAGGCCAAAATTCAGGCAGATAGCCTTGGCATGACCAATATGCAGGAAACCGTTTGGCTCTGGCGGAAAACGGGTTGCTACTCGACCACCATGTTTGCCTGCCTTTAAATCACTCTCGATGATATTACTGATAAAATTGGACGGGTAACGTTCAGACTCAAAACTCATAGATCACCTAAAATACAGCCGCTGCTGCACAGCTTACTGTTACTATTATAAACAAAAACCACTTTAACGTTGCCTGACTCACAGAAACGGCAAATCTTACACTGACAACGGCACCGGCTACAGTGCCCACGGCAAGTATCAACCCTGGAATCCAGAGTACTTGATCCGCTATTGCGAAGATTACCAGCGCTACCAGGCTCAGAGCACCCGTGCAAACCAACTTCAATGCATTCGTGCGCACCAGATCGTAACGAAGCATACCGGCCAGGACAGCGATCAGCAGAAAACCCACCCCGGCCTGCACAAATCCACCATAGAGCCCGGTTACAAATAGTCCCGCCCATGCTGGCGGTGACGATTTGAGCTGCCTCGGCTGAATGTCTTCATCGGCAATCGCGTCCGGTTTGAGCACCATAACCAGCGCCATCACCACCATCACCCCTAATAATAATGGCTTTAAGTATATATTCGGCAGAACCGATGCCAGAAAAGCGCCAATTACCGCACCCAGCAAAGTAGGCAACAGTATCGGCAGAACCGCTGCACGATCCAATTTTTTAGCAGAATCAAAGCCTTTTACGGCTGCGGCTGACTGCAAGAAAATACCAATCCGGTTGGTTCCATTAGCAATATCTGCGGGCATACCCAGTAACATCAGAGCAGGCAGAATCAACATCGATCCACCACCGGCCAGGGTATTGACAATACCGCCAAAAAATCCAGCCAGAATCAACATTCCCAGGAAATAGACATCAAGCTCCAAATCGAACACTCCTGTCTGAAACCGCCATACTAGTCTCCGCAAACCGGATGTCAACGGCTGATAAAGTAAATATTCTTAAAATCAGGCTAACACCGTGCGGCAATGGTGCTGGCAGTATCGCCTGATCCAGCGACTCAATAGCAGATGCCATATCCCGGTCACTCAACCCGCTTGACCTGGCAACAAGATGCCACTAGTCCGGCAATTTCACTCGATAAACCACACCTGCTTCATTGCCTACCAGCAAACTATTTGAATCACGCCAGGTAACGGATTCAACCTGGCCTAAGCCAAGACCAATCAGATTCAAGGTTTCAGATTTTCCTGATAACCACTTATCTCCTGACTCAGGCGCCGCAAAAATCCACAGGCTGCGACTTCCCAGGACAGCTAACTTGGTTGCATCAGGTGATAAATCAGCCGCTGTGGCCATAAATAAACTGGGGTGATTATCGACCAGGACCGCCTCATTCATCTCCCCTGACTTTAGCTTATCCAATCGATACAAATTAGCGCCTTTTTCAAATCGGCTAATCCTGCCCGCCACCCTATGCTTGGTTATCAAATACAGACGACCGTTCAGCACAAACAGCGCTTCACTGTCATAATGCCACTGCCTGGCTGGGAACGTCTGCTGCTGAGGATAGCGGAAGGCATAAAAACGAATCGCTCGGGTACTTTCAATCATCGCCGGGTTGAATTCCGGGACAACATAAATGCCCAGGTCCCGCCTGGCGTTACCATTATTACCGGTATCCGCTATATAGATCCAATCCGCATCTACGGCTATGTCTTCCCAGTCATAATTAGCCGCTAGATGAATGGAATGTCCAGGCCACGGTTGTCTCCCCAGCCTTGAAACCTGACCGTGGAAAGGTAGGAACGAAGGAAAAATGATCTCACCACGACCATTAACAGCAAAGACTCTGGCACTATCCCCACTATCGTTATGAAGCCAATAAACTTCTGGAAAACGCTTACTCTTAACCATGCCGCTCATTTCAGAGATGGGTTCAAAATCAAGGTCATAGAATTTTTCGACTTGCCATTGCGAAGCCTGACCAGCTGAAAAATAGAACACCAGTAACAGCCACAACTTATTCATGCTTCCTCCCTGTTTTGTTGTATTTTAGCCGCTTCTACCCATTTTCTGAAAAATAACTTGCGTTTCGGCAATGCAGGACTATGATTGCTGGCTGAAACCAGACTAACTATTTAGAACCGTCGCATGATCACTCGCTCCTATCAAAATAGTACAAGCCCAGACAGTTGGGCATTGGCTTATCTTTTCATAACGACATAGTGCTCGAACAACATTCGGGCGGCCACTCCGCCTTTGCAAGCTCCGAAAGGCGAACCAGCCCTCGAGAGGTTTTTGTCAGTATCTAAATAATAGGAATTGAAATCATGACTGATATAAAGCTTGATGACCTGAACGTCTTGGCCGAGGAACCCTTGATCAGCCCTAACAAACTAAAAAAACAGGTAAGCGCATCGCTTGATGCTCTGCAAACCGTGGCTGAAGGCAGAAAGGCAATTAAGCGGATCTTAAACAGGAAAGACCATCGGTTAATGATTATTGTAGGCCCCTGCTCGATTCATGATTCCCAGTCAGCCATCGAGTATGCGCACCGATTGAAAGAATTAGCCAATCGGGTATCTGAAAATCTTCTCCTGGTCATGCGCGTCTACTTTGAGAAACCAAGAACCACAGTGGGTTGGAAAGGTTTTCTAAACGACCCGCACATGGATGACTCCTTCAATATTGCGGAAGGTCTTGCGCTAGGTCGCCAGTTGCTGATCGAACTGACTGAATTGGGGTTACCGACCGCAAATGAAGCGCTTGATCCGGTTTCGCCACAGTACCTGCAGGACTTAATCTGCTGGAGCGCCATTGGTGCGCGAACAGCAGAATCACAAACCCATCGAGAAATGGCCAGCGGACTCTCGTCGGCGGTGGGGTTTAAAAATGGTACTGATGGCAGCCTGGAAGTTGCTATCAACGCCCTGAAATCGGTTTCTGCACCGCATCGTTTCCTCGGTATCAACCACAATGGTGAAGTTGCAATAATTCAGACCAGAGGAAACAACCATGCTCACGTCGTACTAAGAGGAGGGACAGACGGGCCAAACTATGAAGCCAGTAAGGTATCTGAGTGTGAGCACCGGCTCGCCTCAACTAATATTCCTGCCAATATTATGATCGACTGCAGTCACGCTAACTCAGCAAAAGACCATAAGCGACAGGCTGCTGTCATGAAAAATGTTAGTCAGCAGATTGCACGAGGAAACCAATCAATCATTGGCCTGATGGTTGAAAGCCATTTAAACGAAGGAAATCAGGCGATCCCCAGTGATCTCAAAGATCTCCGTTATGGGATCTCTATTACTGATGCGTGCGTGGACTGGCAGACGACTGAACAGATGTTACTTGAACTGCATGATGCAGTGGCGCCAGTACTGTTAAATCGCAGTTCAACAGACTCACTTAGCACTCAGCAATCGGCTTGATTGGCATCTGTAAATCTAGAAGTAAGCATTTTCTGTAATGGAATGATCTGTGACATCTCGCACTGCGGTTAATTCCGGAAGCTGTTCCAGCAAGGTCTTTTCCACACCATCTTTCAAGGTCATATCTACCATACCACAACCCTGACAACCGCCACCAAACTGAAGCACGGCGACACTTTCTTCTACCACTTCAACCAAACTCACCATTCCACCATGGCTTGCCAGTGACGGGTTTACCTGGCTGTGTAGCAGGTAATTGATACGATCTTCGAGAGGACTATCCTCAGAAACGTTAGGCACTTTAGCATTAGGTGCTTTTATCGTTAACTGCCCCCCCATTCGATCCTCTGCATAGTCAACCAGAGCATCTTCCAGGAAACGCTCGCTGTTTGCATCAATCCAGGCTGGAAAATGTGGGTAGTCAACCCTGATATCATCAGATTGCTCTTCTCCGGTCCTGCAGTAGGCAATACAGGTTTCTGCCATCGGCGTACCTGGATCAGCGATAAACACCCTGATACCAACATGGCTGCCATCCTGTTTTGATAGAAGATCTCGTAAATATTCCTGCGCTGATTCTGTGATTTCAACCATAGTTCTTGTTCTGCTTAGCTTTACGCTATATTACTTCAGCTCGGCTTATTCACCAACTCTGCGGGATGCTTTTTACACCGTTAACCTTTTAGCGGCGCACAACCTGTTTTTCGGAGACAGGAAAGACCCAGGCCAGGCCAGGCCAGCTGGAAAGTGAATATCTCTCATAATCAGCCCGAATCATCTTCAAAATGAAGGCGAACAATAGTTGCTAAAATGGGCTCATTGTTCCAGGTTCAGGCTCTCATGAATACCATTGCAGCATCTTCATCTATCGAAACTATCCTTCAGCAAAGAATTCTGGTCATGGATGGTGCCATGGGGACCATGATTCAGGCACAGGCCCTATCGGAAAAGGATTTCCGTGGCGAAAAATTCCGAGACCATCGCATTGACCTGAAGGGTAACAACGAGATACTAAACCTCACCCGACCGGATGTGATTAAAGCTATCCACACCGATTTTCTCAACAGCGGGGCCGACATTGTTGCAACCAATACTTTTACTGCAAACAGCGTCTCCCAATCAGATTTCGGCACCGAAGCGCTGGTCTATGAGTTGAATTACCAAGCCACAAAACTGGCCAGGCAAGCAATAGCAGAGCTACCTCCAGAGCAGCGCCGGCAACCCCATTTTGTAGCCGGAGCAATAGGGCCAACAACCCGCTCTGCCAGTCTTTCTCCTGATGTTAATGACCCTGGATACCGTAATATCGGTTTCGACGACCTGGTCGCAGACTATACAACCGCGTTACGAGGGCTCATCGACGGGGGCTGCGACCTCATCCTAATCGAAACCATATTCGATGTGCTTAATGCTAAAGCAGCAATTTTCGCTTTGCTGACCCTGTTCGAACAAACAGGCCAGAAACTGCCCGTTATGATATCTGGCACGATTACTGATGCCAGCGGACGATTACTTTCGGGCCAAACCGCAGAAGCTTTCTGGGCTTCTATCCGTCATGCCAACCCGATCAGCGTCGGCTTCAACTGTGCGCTGGGTGCTGCCGCACTCAAGCCCTACATTAAGGATATGAGTGGATATGCTGACTGTGCCATCAGCGCTTATCCAAACAGAGGACTGCCTAATTCATTTGGTGAATACGACGAGTCCATTGAGACCATGGTCTGTTCCATGAAGGAGTACCTGGACGAAGGTCTAGTCAATATTATCGGTGGCTGCTGCGGTACCACGCCAGCTCACATTGCTGCCTTCAAACAACTGGTGCTTGGACAAAAGCCCAGGGTGGCCAAAAACCATTCGGATGACTGCCTGCTCAGCGGGTTGGAAGCCTTTCGTATTAACAGCGAATCGCTATTTGTAAACATTGGCGAACGAACCAACGTCACCGGCTCAGCTAAGTTCGCCCGACTTATCAAAGACGATAATTATCAGCAGGCCCTTGAAGTCGCCCAGCAACAGGTCAATAGTGGTGCTCAGGTTATTGATATCAATATGGATGAAGGCATGTTGGATTCCAAAGCCGCCATGGTTAGGTTCCTGAACCTGATCGCATCCGAACCCGATATCTGCCGTGTCCCGATAATGATTGACTCATCAAAGTGGGACATTATAGAAGCCGGGCTAAAGACGATTCAGGGCAAATCAATCGTTAATTCAATCAGTCTGAAGGCGGGTGAAGAAGAATTTAAGGAACAAGCCAGGCTTTGTCTGAAGTACGGTGCCGCTATCGTCGTCATGGCCTTTGATGAGCAGGGCCAGGCTGATACGCTGACCAGGAAAAAACAAATATGCAGCCGCAGTTACCAGATTCTGGTTGAGCAAGTCGGGTTTCCGGCCCACGACATTATCTTCGACCCGAATATATTTGCTATTGCAACAGGCATTGCCGAACACAATCTATACGGCAAAGATTTCCTTGATGCCTGTAAGTACATCAAGGAACACATCCCTGGCGTGATGATTTCAGGCGGGATCAGTAACATCTCATTCTCTTTTCGAGGCAATAATGCTATTCGAGAAGCGATTCATGCTGTTTTCCTTTATCACGCCATTCAGGCTGGTCTTACCATGGCCATTGTCAATGCCGGACAACTCGCCCTGTATGAACAGATCCCGACTGACCTAAGGGATAGTATAGAAGATGCTATTTTCAATCGAAGCAGCGATAGTACAGAAAGGCTCATCGAGGCCGCAGAAAATTTCTCAGGACAGGCAAGTGCACGCAAAACTGAAGACCTGACCTGGCGCAACCTGCCAGTAGATGAGCGTATCGGCCATGCCCTAGTAAAAGGCATGAACCAGTACATTGTGGCCGATACCGAAGAAGCCAGACTGCAATTCAACAGACCGATAGAAGTCATCGAAGGTCCGTTGATGGCTGGTATGAACCAAGTAGGGGACCTTTTTGGTGCAGGCAAAATGTTCCTGCCTCAAGTGGTAAAGAGTGCCCGTGTCATGAAACAAGCTGTTTCCCACCTCATTCCATTTATCGAGGCAGAAAATCAAGGTGTGATCCAGAGCAAGGGCAAAATCCTTATGGCCACTGTGAAAGGTGACGTCCACGATATCGGTAAGAACATTGTCGGTGTGGTTTTACAATGCAATAACTACGATGTCATAGACCTCGGTGTTATGGTACCTGCAGACCGAATATTGCAAACGGCCCTGGATGAAAATGTTGATATCATAGGCCTGAGCGGGCTGATTACACCCTCTCTGGACGAGATGGTAGCGATTGCCTCCGAAATGCAACGGCGCAAAATTTCAATACCGCTCATGATCGGCGGTGCTACCACCTCCAAAGCGCATACCTCTGTTAAAATTGAACCTTGTTTTGAACACGATATAACCGTTTATGTCCCCGATGCATCACGCGCTGTTGGGATTGCCAGTCGTTTACTATCCGAGCAGGAAAAACCGCGCCTTGGCAGTGAACTTCGTGATGAATATGACAAGATCAGAACCCGAACCTTAAAAAGGCGACAAAAAAACAACCTGCTTTCGCTAGCGCAGGCCCGCAGGAACAAATATCCGATGAGTTGGCAAAGCTACGCTCCTCCCAGGCCCCTGCTTATCGGCAACAAGACGCTTGCTAGGATTTCACTGGCGTCTCTAAGAAGCTATATTGACTGGACGCCCTTTTTTATAACCTGGGAGCTAGCAGGCAAATATCCAGCCATTCTATCCGACGAGGTTATCGGACAATCTGCCCGTGAACTTTTTGACGATGCCCAGAAAATGCTCGACCAGCTGGAACAGGACAGTCGTTTGAGTGCTCGAGCAGTCCTCGGTATATGGCCCGCAAATACGGTGGACCAGGACGATATCGTGGTTTATTCAGATGAGACTCGAACCGATACCGTAGCCAGGCTTCACAACCTGCGGCAACAGACAGACAAGCCCAATGGTAAACCTAATCTATGTCTCAGTGATTTTATTGCTCCAGAAGGCCATGACCACCCCGACTTTATTGGCGGTTTTGCGGTTACCTCAGGTATTGGCCTGGAGCAAATGGTGGCTGACTTCAAGCTGGACCAGGATGATTATTCTGCAATATTAATGAGTGCCATCGCCGATCGACTGGCCGAGGCTCTCGCTGAGTTCATGCACGAACAGGTGCGTATGCATTACTGGGGATACGCTCAGAACGAGGAATTTTCTAGAGAACAACTCATTAAAGAAAGCTATCGAGGTATTCGTCCTGCTCCCGGTTACCCGGCCTGCCCCGAGCACACGGAAAAACAGACGCTGTTTCATTTACTTGATGTTGAAAATCAAATCGGTATGACCCTGACGGAAAATTTCGCCATGAGCCCAGCTGCATCAGTCTGCGGATTCTACTTTGCCCACCCTGAATCCCGCTATTTCGGTTTAGGCAAAATTAATCGAGATCAGGTGATTGATTACGCTGCAAGAAAGGGCTGGGATCTGGAAACTGCAGAACGCTGGTTGTTACCTTCGCTGAGCTATCACTAAACCGGTGAAAACATTCACCTGATGAAGCGACAAATCAATCCAACCGGGCCTACCAGTATAATGCAGCTAACACCAGTATGATGACAATAGCGCAGGCTGCTAAGACATCTGCCCTGCGGTCATCATTGCTACTTCCTGTGTTAGCTTGCTGTGCCTCAATCTGTTCCGAATCATTCAATTTTAAAGTTCCTTACATCTAACCGATGGCATTCCAGCTAACAAAACCCAAATCCAGGTTAACCAGTTCCTAATAGGTGTTTTTAGCTATAACCATAGAATTATAAGTTAATTCAGGTCTTGAGTTAAAGCTGTTAAATTGCCGCTTTTATCTAAAAGTAACGCGGCATGTATCAATACGATCAGTTCGACCAAACGCTTATTGAAGAGCGCACCAGGCAATTCAGGAACCAGACACAACGCTTTCTTGAGGGTAAACTGGCGTCCGAGGAGTTCCAGCAACTCCGACTCAGAAATGGTCTCTATGTACAGAAATTAGCGCCCATGTTACGGGTAGCCATCCCCTATGGAATGCTGTCATCCAACCAGCTTCGTAAACTGGCTCATATTTCCAGGAAATATGATAAAGGCTATGGTCACTTCACGACACGCCAGAATATTCAGTTCAACTGGCCCAAGCTCGAGCAGGTACCAGATATACTTGAACAACTGGCAAGCGTACAGATGCATGCTATCCAAACCAGCGGCAGTTGCATACGAAATATTACTGCGGATCCGCTTGCGGGCGTCGCAAACGATGAACTGGAAGATCCCAGGCCATGGGCTGAAATCATTCGTCAATGGTCAACCCTGCATCCCGAATTCAACTGGCTACCGAGGAAGTTCAAGATTGCCCTCAGCGGTAGCGATCATGACAGAGCTGCCATAAAAGTACATGATATTGGCTTGCGTCTGGTCAGGCAGCAACACCGGACAGGCTTTGAAGTATGGGCTGGTGGTGGCCTTGGAAGAACACCCATTATTGCTTCAAAAATAAAGCCCTTCCTCGAAAAAGAGCACCTGTTAACATATCTGACTGCTATATTGCGTGTCTACAACCGCCTGGGCAGAAGAGACAATAAATATAAAGCCAGGATAAAAATATTAGTAAAAGCGCTGGGTGCCAACGCTTTCTCGCAACACGTCGAATCCGAATGGTTAACCCTGAAGAACAGCCCCGACACCATCAGCGAAACCAATATTGATCGGTTTAGAAACTGCTTCAGCAAACCGGACTATCTTGACCTTGTTGATGAATCGATCAGCAACGACGACATTCCTGAATCTGACTGTCAGTTATGGCTGAAGCACAATGTGCTAGACCACAAAATGTCCGGTTACGCTATCGTAAACATCGCTTTAAAGGATATTGGCTCTGCCCCCGGTGATATCAGCGCTGCCCAGATGGATTTAATAGCGGACCTTGCAGATACCTACAGTTCCGGTGAAATCAGAGTTACCCACGAACAGAACCTGGTACTGGCCGATGTCCGACAAAGCGACCTGATCACACTCTGGCATAGCCTCACGACAGCAAAACTGGCAACCGCAAACCTGGGGCTTATCAGTGATGTGATCTGCTGCCCAGGTGGGGATTTCTGCTCGCTCGCCAACGCCAGATCAATCCCACTAGCACATGCCATCCAGTCCCAATACCAGCAAATTCAAGAAATCGTTGATATAGGGGCCCTGGACATCAATATCTCCGGCTGTATGAATGCCTGCGGTCATCATCATGTTGGCAATATAGGTATTCTGGGCGTCGATAAAAAAGGGCTCGAGTACTACCAAATCTCTGTCGGTGGTGATGCCGGAGAACAGACCCAACTGGCCCGTATCCTTGGCCCCGCTTTTCCTGAACAGGACATTACACAGGCTATAGAACGCCTGGTGCAATGCTATAGGCAATCGAGACTACCTCAGGAAAGTTTTATACAAACGTTCAACCGCATTGGTATCGAACCATTTAAGACCGCCGCTTATCCAGGAACTACAGCATGAAAAAACTGATCGCAGTCGACCCATCGACATACTCGGCTATTGATATAAACCCGAGGAAACAGCCAAACGAGCGTCTTCTTGCGTTAGCAGATTACCTTAAACTGAGCACTCTAGATCGGGCCAGACAGGTGGTTTTACTCGAACCGGATGAGGACATTGATGCGGTTTTCGAAGCCATTGGCGAGCCACCAATAATCGCCCTGAATTTTCCCAACTTCTTTGACGGCAGACCCTTTTCAACCGCATCCATACTGCGTCAAAGATATGCATACGAGGGAGACATTCGTGCTGTAGGAGCCGTCCGGGTAGACCAACTTGAGCAAATGTACCGATGCGGCTTTAGCAGTTTTGAAATTGACGATGACCCGCTATCAAATACGCTAGTCTCAGCAGTGCAGTTCTTTTCATATCACTATCAGAGCATGATCAGCGACTCTGCTGACCGACACGCTTGTAACAGCCATAACACCGCAAAGCCCGTGCCAGGACCCTGAATCTGTCAGGGCCTCAAATTGACTACGACTCGTCCAGCAACCTTGCCCGCAAAAATATCTGCTATTGCACCAGACAAGCCCTCTAAATCAATATCAATTGCCATTTCAGCAAGGGTTTGCAGATGCCAATCGCCGGCCAGGCGGTTCCAATTACGTGTTTTATCGAGCACCGGCAACTCAACCGAATCAATACCAAGGACATTTACGCCACGAAGAATAAAAGGCAGTACCGTAGCAGAGAAAATCGGCGAAGAGACTAAACCGCAGATGGCCACACTACCCTGGTAATCCAGCGACTTGATGATATTTGAGAGGATTTCTCCACCTACTGTATCAATAGCATTCGCATATGCCGGCGCGGCCATGGGCCGGCTGTTGGGATCCTCCAATACACTTCTTGCCAATACCGACTGGGCTCCCAGCCCCTCCAAATACGCTGTTTTATCTGCTTTCCCTGTGCTGGCAACTACCGAGAAGCCGAGCTTAGCCAGCAGGGAAACTGCCACCGAGCCAACACCGCCGGTGGCGCCTGACACGATCACCGGTCCCTGCTCTGGCGCTGCATTCATCTGCAGTAATTTTTCAACGCACAGGCTAGCAGTGAGCCCAGCCGTCCCGATGATCATGCTTTCCCGAAGTGAAAGACCCTCTGGGAGCGGCGTGATCCAGTCAGCCGGCACACGAATATACTGCCCGAACCCACCCGGCGTATTCATACCCAGGTCAAAGCCGATAACGATGACGCTATCGCCAGGAGAAAACTGGCTGACCGAAGATTCCATGACCACGCCGGCAGCATCGATACCTGGCGCGTGAGGATAGGACCGAGTGACTCCAGGCATGCCATTTGCCGATAAGGCATCCTTGTAATTAACAGAGGAATAGTGGACTTCGATCAAAACCTCGCCAGCAGGAAGATCTTTAACATCCCGCTCAATTATCGAATGCGTTACCCCTTCATCGTTTTTTTCTACCCAGAATGATTGGAAATCTGACATTTGAATCCTCTTTTAACTTAGAACTTTTAACTTAAAACTCTTAAATTAAAACTTTTCTCACTTAAACTAAGTTGAATGTATTTACTTGATCTGGCTATCCGGTAGCTTAGCTAAATGCTGCACAGGTGACTGCCATTGCCCTGTGATCACCTCAATCTTCTTTAAAACCTTCTGCCATCGATTCAGAGTTTCCTTGAACTGCACCGAAAAAACATCACAGGTCTCGCACTTATCGACTATATATTCGTCACTGGTCATTAATTCATCCACCAACATGACATCAAGCGCTCTTTTCCCGTACCAGGCTTCACCGGTACTGACCTGTTCTATCTGCACCTGGGGTCGGTTCTCAGACACAAATTCTTTGAACAGAGCGTGCACGTCTTCAAGCTCTTCAAGAAATTTCTGTCTGCCTTTTTCGGTATTTTCACCAAACAATGTCAGCGTTCGCTTATAGTCCCCAGCCGTAAGCACCTCAACATCGACTTCCTTACTCTTCAGGAACCGGTGAAAGTTAGGAATCTGTGCCACCACACCGATAGAACCCAATAAAGCAAACGGGGCCGCAATAATTTTATCGGCAATACAGGCCATCATATAACCCCCGCTGGCTGCTACTTTATCGACAGCAACGGTTAAGGTGATCGACTTCGCTTTAATTCTCTGTAATTGTGAAGCTGCCAGGCCGTAACCATGAACAACGCCACCAGGACTTTCTAGTTTGACGATGACTTCGTCTTCCGCTCGAGCAACAGAAAGTACGGCTGAGACCTCTTCACGCAGGGCGTCTACTCCTGATGCCTGTACATCGCCGTTAAATTCAAGCACGAAAACCCGAGCAGAAATGCCCTGGTCGTCTTTCAACTGCTGCTTGCGGTTCTTTTCCTCTTGTTTCAGCCGTTTTTTATCCGCTTTATCCTGTGCCTTCTGCTGCACAGGGTTCAACATCGAGCGAGTCAGGCTTTGGCTGATATGCTTTACCGCTTCATTGACATTCTTGACCTCAAGTTCACCTTTAGAGGTCTGCTGCGAGCGCTGGGACGAACCCAGTATTACCACAAAAACAATAATAAAACTTAACAGGATAGTCAGACTCTTCGCCAGAAACATTCCATACTCAAATAAAAATTCCAAAATATTAGCCCCTCAGATAGACCCTGCAATATTAACACAAAGCCGTTAATGGTCATGGCAGTTAACCGGGAAAAAAGCTATTCTTAATCCGCCCTCGGATAGGCCTTACATGAAGACTGAACAGCTGGCCAAGCGATCATTACAACTGGCAGATTCCTTCCGGTATAACCTCCTACCCGAGGAACCCGTTACATTTCAGTTCATATTCGAAAGCGAAGATGCCTTTCATCTGATCGCCAACCACGAGCAATTTGACTTCAGGCCCGGCATTGAGTCTACGCCGACGCTGACATTGTGGCTGGATAAACACACCACGGTCTGGCGTCTTTTAGAAGGGACGCTCGACGGCATGACTGCATTCATGGCCGGCCAATATCGGGCCGATGGGAATATCGTGCTGAGCCAATTACTATTATATCTGTTCCGGAGCCCGCAGGCTCTGCTCGCTCATGAAATAAAAGACTAGCTTTTCGTTAAAATCACAGGTTGCAGTAGAAGGTGATCATCTCAGTCAGTGCTTACCCCCTGTTGGCTGAGATAATCATCAATCAGCCAACGGGAAATAGCATCTTTACCGGGAATGGCGGGCAGTGCTTCTATATCAAACCAGTCGGCTTCAGCTATCTCCTCTTCCTGCAAGCGAATATCACCATGGCTATAACGGGCATGAAAGCCAAGCATGAGACTGTTTGGAAACGGCCAGGGCTGGCTGCAACAGTAACGAAAATCAGTGATTTCTACCCCTACCTCTTCCCGCACTTCTCGACTCAAGGTTGTTTCCACTGACTCACCGGGTTCGACAAACCCCGCTAATGTGGAAAACAATCCTTCTGGAAACCGATGATTCCGCGCCAACAGAACTTTTCTGCCACTATGCACAAGGACGATTATGGAGGGTGATATTCTGGCATAGAAGTTAAACTGGCAGGCCTGGCAGACCCAGGACCGATCCGATTTACTTAACTGGGTCGGGCCACCACATTTTCCGCAGAACTGATGCGTCCTGTGCCAGTCAATGGTTTGCAGTGCCCGTCCTGCCAAATTGAACAGATCACTGGATATCCCGCCAAAGAGTCCTCTCAGCGACGCCATCTCGTCATCTGGCCTGGAGTGTAAACGAACGGCATAACAGGCATGACTATCTTGCATACCCATAAAAAAACGCATTTCCTCCCATACTGATAAAGGCCGCATTTCTCTCCCAGAGACGGGTCTAAAGCAACCTGACGTATCCCGCATTACAACAATCTGATTGTCATAGAAAGGAAAAAACCAGCGGTCCGTATTCCCCTCAGGTTCCCTGAGGGGAGAAGAAAACCCTAAATTTGGTGCCGGCCAGATCATAGCGATTACTCGCTATTCTTATCTAGCTCTGTCCAGAGACAGCCTTGATCGGCGGTTTCATGCAAATCACTTAAATATGCGCTGTGATCCGCTAACTCCTTATCACTGGGCATGATGACTCGAAGCTGCTTATTTTTCGGGGCCAGTTTATGTTGATGCTTCGACGGGCCCGAGGTCGAAGCATTCAATACCAGACTGGCCTGACCGCCAGACAAGTGTAAGTAGACTTCCGCGAGTAATTCTGCATCGAGTAATGCACCGTGCTGGTCTCGCGAAGAATTGTCCACACCAAGCCTGTTACATAGTGCATCCAGGCTATTTCTCTGGCCAGGATATTTTGATCGGGCCAGGGCCAGCGTATCCAACACACCACAGATTTCTTCCATTCTGACAGGGTTGGCTGATCCTAAGGCCAACTCCTTGTCAAGAAAGCCAAGGTCAAATGCAGCATTATGGATGATCAATTCTGAGCCAGTAACAAAATCCAGAAAGGCCTCCTGGATATCACCGAACACCGGTTTCCCGGATAAAAATTCTAGACTGATACCGTGCACCTGCTCGGCTCCTTCATCAATGCTTCTTTGTGGATTAATATAATGATGAAAACAGTTTTTAGTGACACGTCTATCAACCAGCTCAACACAGCCTATTTCTATAATTCTATGGCCTGCCTCTACTTCTAGACCCGTTGTTTCAGTATCAAGGACTATTTGCCTCATCGTTCATCCATCATCTTATCAATCGCTGCATTTGCTAACTGGTCGGCTAATTCATTGTCCTTGTGGCCGCTGTGGCCCTTAACCCAATGCCAGTCAACGGTATGGATCATAGCGAGTCTGTCCAGCCTTTCCCATAAGTCCTTGTTTTTCACGACTTGTTTATTACTGGTTTCCCAGCCATTTAATTTCCATTTCGCAACCCACTTAGTAATGCCATCTTGTACATACTTCGAGTCGGTTGTCAGTTGCACCTGACTGGGCCGAGTTAACGCTGCCAGCGCTTCTATGGCGGCCAATAACTCCATGCGATTATTGGTTGTATCGGCGGCGCTGCCATTGAGTCGCTTCTCTGTATGCCCATAGCGCAATATAGCCCCCCAGCCACCGGGACCAGGATTACCACGACAAGCACCATCAGTGAAAATTTCAGTTTTCATAAGCCATTATCAGGCATTGCTGTCCTTTGTTTTAAGTGAATTCGCGCTGGATGCACTCGCGCCACGGGTTTCACCAAACTAAGATTCGAAAATTCACGGCGCTGAAACCATTTTGGTTTCAATGGCGTCATCGTTTCTACCTGTTTTCTAGCGACAATTATTGAAACTGCCCCAAAAGGAAAATTATACCTGCGACTCAGGCCTAAACTATAGTCCGGGTGACGACGGTGCCTGCCTATCAGGGGCAAACCATATTCACTGTATATTGTCCTATCGATTCGAAAATTTAGAATATTTAACCAGTCCATTAACCTTTCAGGAGCGAGAAAATGACTATTCCACGGTGCTCTATGACGCCAGGACATCAGTGACCGAGTCACGCCCCACAGACTGTAAGGATTAAAGCCTAGCAAAATCAACCTCCCGCCAGGCAGCACAACCCTTGAAAACTCCCGGAGAAGTTCCTGAGGCCTGTTAGAAAAATCGAGCAAATGATGACTGATCAACACGTCGATGCAATCAGATTCAAATGGCAGTGCGTCCGGGTAAGCAGTCAGGTCGCTACCGGCCACTTCAAACAGGGACGATTTCATACGATGCTGGATCGGACTTCTGGTATAGAGATCAGCCTGCTGAATACTCAGTTGAAGCATATGATAACCAAACATCTCCTCCAGCAACTCATCCATTATTGCTGTTTCCGTCTGAATGACCTGTTTGCCTATCGAGCCTTGAAACCAGGCCTCTATTTCCCTGACTTGACCTGTTAGAACTGCATTCATTTTTTGCTTCATCCGTGTACAATTTTTCTTAAGGATCGCTGCAGAATTATATTCCCTGCCATCTTTTCATCTGCACATTTCGCCTTGTTGGTGAATAATTACAGTATACTTCAGCCATGCGTTTTTCTGATAATAAAAGATTGTTTCAATCTTCAATATGCTCGATCTTAGCGCTAACCAGTGCCTGCAGTTTAATACTTCAAAACGAATCCTCACTATCCCCGAACGCCAGTCTAAGAGAAGATTCCCAGGCTAACCATGCACCCAAAGCCATTACGTCAGTAAATAATGGGCCACCCCTACAGCAGCCTATAAATAGCAGTACACCGGTGCAGATAGCCTCTGTCGTGAGCATACCACCACCCCCTCAGGTAGGCCTTCAGGCAGTACTGGAAGAGACCGCCCAGGAGCAGATAAACGTAGATATCTGGAGCCTATTACGAGCCGGATTTAGATTGCCACACAGACTCGATGAAAAGCGTGTACAGCAGCAGATTAACTGGTTTATCAGGAATCCGGACTACTTGGAAAGAGTCATCAAACGCAGTGAGCCTTTCCTCTACCACATCATGGAATCACTATCGGCGTCAAAACTGCCCTTGGAATTTGCGCTGCTTCCTATTGTTGAAAGCGCCTTTGACCCATTTGCCTATTCGCATGGCAGAGCCTCGGGTCTATGGCAGTTCATCCCATCCACCGCCCGGCTTTATGGTGTCAAAATAGATTGGTGGTATGATGGTCGACGTGACCTGATTGATTCTACAGCAGCTGCCAATCGATTTCTCACAGATCTTTGCAAGTATTTCAATGGTGACTGGGAGCTTGCCTTGGCCGCTTACAACTCCGGTATGGGCAATGTTGGCAAAGCCATCAAACAAAACAAAAAGCAGGGCAAGCCAGCAAGTTTCTGGGATTTAAAACTACCTCGTGAAACTCAAGCGTATGTGCCAAAACTGCTGGCCCTGAGTGCCATCATAAAGGACCCAGCTCACTACAATATCGAGCTATACAGCATAGCAAATCAACCCTATCTGGAAGCGGTCGCGATCGAATCGCAACTGGATCTGGCCCTGGCTGCTGAACTTGCCGATGTTCATATCGATGAGATTTACCGCCTCAACGCCGGCCATAATCAATGGGCCACTCATCCCGAAGGCCCACACAGGCTATTGTTGCCTGTTAACAAGGCCACAAACTTCAGACAGCAGCTGAAACAGCTACCCGATTCCAACAGAATCAGCTGGAAAAGGCACACCATAAAAGCAGGAGAAAATCTAGGCAGCATAGCCCAGCGTTATGCCCTGAATGTGCAAACAATAAAACGCACAAACAATCTCGACAACGACCTGATCAGGACTGGCGACAGGCTCATGATCCCTAGCGCGAGCGCCGAAAAATATGATATGTCAAAAATCGGCCGTGCAGATAAACGGGCAAATTACTACCGTCATCAATATGGCACTAAACCAATCATTTATCACACCGCCGAAGGTGACAGCCTCTGGTCTATTGCTAAGCAATTCAATATTTCAATTAGGTCTCTGGCCAGATGGAATAGCATAGGTACTACAGGCGTACTGCCACAGGGAAAAGAAATGAAGATCTTTATCCCTACAAACACCAGGCAGCAACCCCTATCTTCAGCAATGTTGCGAAAAATCCATTACAAAATTCGCGATGGAGATTCGCTGGCCAGAATAGCCAGCAAATTCCGAGTGTCAGTAGATAATATCAGGAGCTGGAATGAAGGGATCAGGAATAAGACTTATATACATCCAGGCGATCATATTACAATTATTGTTGATGTGTCTGCAGTTCCCTGAGTCAAACCGAATCAGTAACCTGTGATGTCTGCTTCCAGCTTGCGCGAGCTCTGATAATTCTGCATATCAAACCCTCCCAGTTGCATGGCCATAACCTGCCGTAAGCCCTGCAGATCAGCCTCGCCCACAGTACCTGGCTCCTTGGCCTTAACATTAGTCACAGAAATCACCGCCGCTCCACCAGTATCCAGCAAGGTGTAACCCACACTTTTAGAGGCTGAATCCGGCTTTGGTAAAGAAAAAGCTTTATCCCTTATGGCTGCTGGAACATCAGACTGATAACGCTGCACAGCCGCTTCAACCTTCCATTCAAGGCCAAACTGATCCGCAACATATCTTGTTATATCACCCTGCTCAAGCATACTGACGGCTTGCTCTGCTTGCTGTTCGGCCAAGCTGGATGCTTTTTCAGCTTCCAACTGGACTACAATTTCCGCTTGCACAGTCTCCAGCGTACGTAATTCACTGGGTTGGTGGGTTTTCACCCTGACGATCAAGGCTCGACTGTCAGATTCTTCAATCAAAGCGCTGTTATTACCATCTATTAACAGATCCGGAGAAAAGACCGCCTCTTTAACAGCGCTATTGGCAAGCAATCCAGCTGATGATGCCCGGTCGAGCATACCAGTAGATTTGATCTCGAGTTGTAACTGCTCAGCGATGCCCTGAAGATCAGGGTCCTCAAACGCCAATTCATCCATTATTGAGATCTGGGTAACGTATTCTTCAGCGATTACTTCTTCTTTAAATGCGAGGCTCACTTCTTCCTTTATGGTTTCAAGTTCCGGTGTCACCTGGGACATCAACTCAGTTAGCTTCAGCAAATGAAATCCAAACTGAGTTTCAACCACCGCGGAAACCTCGCCCAGTTCAGACAATCCCTGAGCCGCTGCTTCGAAGGGCTTGACAAAAACATCGGGAGACATGTAGCCAAGATCACCGCCTTGAGCGGCACTTCCCGGGTCCTGCGAAAGTGTAGCTGCCAATTCGGCAAAATTTTCACCTGAATCCAGACGTGCTTTTATCCCTTCAATAACAGCGAGTGCGGCCGCCTTATCATTATCCTCTGGCGCTATAAGAATATGCGACAGGCGCCTCTTCTCTGGCTGGCTGAACAAGTCCGCACGGTTAGTATAAAATGTCTGCAGTTCCTCATCGCTGATACTGACCTTATCCATCAGCATAGTCCGGGTCAGTTCTACATATTCTATATCCATTAGTTCCGGCGAAAAAAACCGGTTCTGATTGACATCATAATAAGCAGCAACTTCTGCATCACTAACGATAACTTCTTCTCTCTTCATTGCCTGTGAAAATTCGAGGTAGGCAATATCCCGAGTCTGCTGCATCAGACTGGCCGCCTGTCTAAGCTCGGCATCAGTTACAAATACCGTTGAGCGCAGACCATCACTTAACTGCTGAATGGCTTTGTCTCTTCGTAATTCTTCTCGATAAGTGGCCGGTGAATAGCCTGCACTTGCCAGCACCACTCGAAACTGATCAGTATTAAATAGGCCATTAACCTGAAATACTTCAGTAGCAGTAATATCCTTATCCAGATCTTTATCGCCTACCGTGAGATCAAGGTTATCAATTGACTGGCTCAACACCTCTCGGTCTACCAGCGAACTCAAAACATTCTGCCTTAAAAGATCCTCATCAATTTCTTCCGGAGAAGCATTGCTGGCCAATTGCATCCTTCTATTTCGCTCTACCGCAATCTCCATTTCCTGTTGAGTAATATCTATGCCATTAATGGTTGCCACTTTGGCTACCGGAGCCAGAAATGTTGTGATTGAACCAAGGCCGAAGAAACCAAAGGCGATAATAATCAAACCAATGATAATTTTTGTTCCTAATCCCTGATTACGTTCCTGCATACTCATAATCGACATTGGTTTTAGCTCCTGCGGTCATTCAAAAGCGCCAGTTTACACTAATGAATTGAGTCCTTGCTTCAATTCCTGATTAAAAAGGCGAAGTATTCAAAATACACAAAAAAATGGCGCCTAAGGCGCCATTAGTTATGGTTTTCATTTCATCTGTTCAACGGTCATGGCCGTTATTGGCCCAGGGTTTATGCAGATTGAAACGTAAAACTATCCAGTCCTAATTGACCGCGTCTTTCAAGGCTTTGCCAGCTTTAAAGGCGGGCACATTTGCGGCTTTTATCTGTATTTCAGCACCCGTTTGAGGGTTTCGACCGATTCGTGCAGCTCGAGGCCGAACTGAAAATGTACCAAACCCTACCAGTGTTACGCTATCTCCACCCTTAAGTGATGAAGAAATTGAGTCCACTACCGAATCCAATGCTCTACCAGCCGCTGCTTTGGAGATATCAGCCGATGCTGCAATGTTGTCTATGAGTTCTTGCTTATTCAATATATACCCCTTATCTAACCGTTTTAGTAATTAACTTACAATTGATTCTACTCAGCTTCTGCGTCGTAAAATTCCCAAATCCGTACTTTTGATCCGATCACATTTTATCAGGCCCACTTGAAGAATCAAGCAAATATGCTCAATGAGTGCTAATACGTGAGTCTTCTCCCTTATCCTGACCGCTATCGCTGGCATTTTCTACAGGCGTAGGCATTCGTTGCAAAGCAACTTCGAGAACTTCATCGATCCATTTTACTGGAATTATTTCTAGTTCTCCCTTGATATTATCTGGAATTTCCTTCAGATCCCTTTTATTTTCATCCGGGATCATGACAACTTTTATTCCCCCCCTGTGGGCTGCCAGTAATTTTTCTTTCAGGCCACCAATAGGTAATACCTGGCCGCGTAAAGTAATCTCCCCAGTCATGGCAACTTCAGCTCGCGCTGGTATGCCCGTTAGAACCGAGACGATAGCGGTACACAGCGCAATCCCAGCGCTGGGGCCATCTTTCGGGATTGCTCCTTCGGGCATGTGGATATGCAGATCAAATTTTTCGTGAAAATCTGCGGAAATACCCAGCACACCTGCTCTGCTACGCACAACCGTTATAGCTGCCTGAATCGACTCCTGCATGACATCGCCCAGGGAGCCGGTTTTAGTGGTCACCCCTTTACCCGCTACAGCAGCGCTCTCAATAGTCAGTAATTCACCCCCGATACTGGTCACTGCTAAACCAGTCACCTGGCCTACCTGGTCTTCTACTTCGGCACGGCCGAAACTATATCGGCGTACTCCCGAAAAAGTCTCTAATCGATCACTATCTATCTCCAGGCTTATCTGATCGGTAGATGCAGCTGCTTGCTTTACAACCTTCCTGCATATTTTAGCAACTTCCCTTTCCAGGCCTCGGACACCAGCCTCTTTGGTGTAATACCTTATAAGATCAACGATGGCTGCTCCGGTCAGCGTCAACTCGTCTTTACTAAGACCATTATTTTTCAGTTGCTTGGGAATTAGAAATCGAGTTGCTATATTGTGTTTTTCATCTTCGGTGTAACCGGGAATCCGAATAACCTCCATTCGGTCCAGTAGCGGCGCTGGAATATTCATGGAGTTAGCGGTGCAGATAAACATCACCTCAGACAGGTCATAATCGACTTCCAAGTAGTGATCATTAAAAGAATTATTCTGCTCTGGATCAAGCACTTCAAGCAATCCCGAGGAAGGATCACCACGGTGATCCTGGCCCATTTTGTCGACCTCATCAAACAGGAACAGCGGGTTTCGAACGGCCACTTTTGATAATTTCTGAATTATTTTCCCTGGCATGGAACCGATGTAAGTGCGTCGATGGCCCCTTATTTCAGCTTCGTCCCTAACCCCTCCCAGGGCCATTCGAACAAATTTACGACTGGTTGCCCTGGCTATCGATTCGCCCAGGGACGTCTTACCGACGCCAGGAGGACCAACCAGGCACAGCACCGGCCCTTTATTCTTTTTCACTCTCTTCTGCACAGAAAGGAACTCTAAAATTCGATCCTTAACATCATCTAAACCATAATGATCTTCATCAAGGATCTTTTCAGCCTCGACAATATTGGTCTTCAGTCTGGAACGCTTTTTCCAGGGTGTATTCAACATCCAGTCAATATAGCCCCTCACAACCGTCGCCTCGGCAGACATGGGAGACATCATTTTGAGTTTCTTTATCTCAGACAAAGTCTTATCAAAGGCTTCTTTAGGCATACCAGATTCCTTTAACCTTAACTGCAACTCTTCTATCTCGTTAGGAGCCTCCTCCAGGTCTCCCAACTCCTTCTGAATCGCTTTCATCTGCTCATTCAGATAATACTCTCGCTGACTCCGCTCCATCTGTTTCTTCACCCGACCGCGAAGCTTCTTTTCTACTCCTGTCAGTTCAATTTCGGCAGTCAACAATTTGCTCACTCTATCAATACGATCTCGAACAGTCTTCATCTCAAGAATTGCCTGCTTCTCAGATAATTTCAATTTAAGTTGAGAAGCAATGGTATCTACCAGCCGACTGGGATCTTCGACTCCCGCCAGAGATGTGACAACTTCCTTTGGGACCTTCTTACTGAGTTGGACGTATCTTTCAAAAACAGCCATCAATGATTGACTCAATGCTTCGCCTTCAGCATGGCCCAACGGCTCTTCTTCTACCAGTTCGACATTTGCCACAAAAATGCCGTCCTGCTCTGTCAGAGCTGAAACAATTGCCCTGCTTTCACCCTCGACAAGAATTTTCACAGTTTTATCAGGCAGCCTGATCAACTGCAGGATAGTTGCCGTTGTGCCAAACTGATACAGGTCTGTAGATAAAGGGTCATTATTAGCGGGATCCAGCTTTGCAACTAACAAGATTCGTTTGTCGGCGCCTTCTCCCTGGGCCTGCTCCAGGGCGCGAATTGATTTCTCCGTACCGATGAACAGTGGTTGGACCCCATGGGGGTAGACAACCATATCTCGCAAGGTGACGACCGGCACATTATTCAATTCACTCATAATTCATCTCAATTTAGTAGTCGTTATTCTAACCCGATTCCCCTTGATTCACGAACACCTGAAACGTTTACTTTGATCAATCAAAGGCGAATTAGTTACACCAAAATCTATTCATAGTGGGCATGTCCGCAGGGAAGGTGAACAAAAGTCTGGGCGGCCCTCTGGACCACTCGGTTCAGATTGAGCGTGATTTTCCAAGTCTGGTCTGCTGGTTTAAATAGCAGCCGAATTACTCTGTCACCGCCTTCTGTTGATCCTGATTCTCATAGATCAACATAGGTTCACTGTCACCAATAATCACATTTTCATCAATGACTATCTTACTTACATCGTCTTCCGAAGGGATTCTGTACATGACATCGAGCAACACTGATTCCAGAATGGAGCGAAGCCCTCTTGCACCCGTTTTTCTATCGACTGCCTTGCGAGCAACCGCTTTAAGCGCATCCTCCCTGAAATCAATTTCCACATCTTCCATTTGGAACAGTTTAGTGTACTGCTTGGTATAAGAATTCTTCGGCTCAACCAGGATTCGAACCAGGGCATCCTCATCCAATTCATCCAGAGTAGCCAGCACGGGTAATCTTCCAACAAACTCAGGAATCAGGCCATATCGAACAAGATCTTCTGGTTCGACAATTTTCAGCGTCTCTCCGAGGTTTTTCTTGTTGGATTCGGTCTCCACATTCGCGCTGAAGCCGATACCACTTTTCGCGGACCGGTTCAAAATAACTTTATCTAAACCTGAAAATGCACCACCACAAATGAACAAGATATTGGTTGTATCTACTTGTAGAAATTCCTGTTGAGGATGTTTACGACCACCCTGTGGAGGAACCGATGCTACCGTTCCCTCTATCAACTTTAATAGTGCCTGCTGGACACCTTCTCCGGAAACATCTCGAGTTATTGACGGGTTATCACTTTTTCGAGATATTTTATCTATCTCGTCAATGTAAACAATGCCAACCTGTGCCTTATCCACATCATAGTCACATTTCTGTAGCAGTTTCTGAATAATGTTCTCGACATCTTCTCCTACATAACCCGCTTCGGTTAAGGTCGTCGCATCAGCGATTGTAAACGGTACATCAAGCAATCGGGCCAGCGTTTCTGCAAGCAGGGTCTTACCGACACCGGTCGGGCCAACCAGCAGAATATTACTCTTCTGCAACTCAACGTCATCTTTGCTACCCGAATAATTTAACCGTTTATAGTGGTTATACACCGCTACTGATAACACCCGCTTGGCCCGTTGCTGGCCAATGACATACTCATCAAGTATGGCCTTGATTTCCTGTGGAGTAGGAAGCTTTTTCAGCTTTTCTTCTTCAGTCGATTCCTGCAGTTCTTCTCGTATTATATCGTTACAGAGTTCTACGCATTCGTCACAAACGTAGACTGAAGGACCTGCTATCAGTTTCCTGACTTCATGCTGACTTTTACCGCAAAAATTACAGTGCAGCAGTTTGCCATCATTACTGTTCCCGTCATTTTCGTCCGACATTACAACCTCAATTCGTAAAACTAACTTGATTTAAACGTATATATACCATGCATTCGGCTGGTCTCAAACCAAATTTAATGCAAGGTATTGACATTAATTCCGTCCAGCACCTTTTATTTTACAGCGGCTAAAGCTGTAGAACGTGGCTCTTGGATCTTATCTATCATGCCATAAGTCAACGCATCTGACGGCGTCATGAAAAAATCTCTCTCCGTATCGCGAGATATTTGCTCAACACTTTTTTCCGTATGATGGGCCATTATTTCATTCATTCGTTCTCTAAGATACAAAATTTCTTTGGCCTGTATTTCAATATCAGAAGCCTGACCTTGGGATCCGCCACTGGGCTGGTGAATCATTACTCTGGAATTAGGCAGACAATAACGCTTTCCTTTCGCGCCGCCTGCCAACAATAACGCACCCATACTGGCAGCCTGGCCAATACATAGGGTAGACACATCACAATTAACGAACTGCATTGTATCGTAAATCGCCAGACCAGCCGTTACTGAACCGCCTGGTGAGTTAATATACAGCTGAACATCCTTGTCGGCATTTTCCGACTCGGCAAACAGCAATTGAGCCACGATCAGATTTGCAACATTATCGTCGACAGGACCGACCACAAATATTATTCTTTCCTTCAGCAAACGACTATAGATGTCATAAGAACGTTCGCCGCGTGGCGTCTGTTCTAAAACCATGGGTACTAAGCCCAGCCCCTTTGTGACCTGATACCCAGGATCTTCAATATGTGAACTCATCTATACTCCTCCCTCTGTGCTCACCTCTTGGTGACATGAGCAATTTGTGTAATTGATAACCAGAAGCTCAAACTATGATAACACTTCCCAGTTATTTACTCTGAAAAACGAGTATTTGCAATCGCATTTAGTAATTCGGACACTCGTAGTGCCGCTGCCACAGCACTGTCCTCAGACAGCGTGGACTAGTCTTCGCTCTGATCCGTTTGGCTGTCTTCACTCTCCAGCGCAACTGCATCATCTGGCTGTTGCGCGTCGTCCTCGGTCTGCTCAGGCTGTTCCGGCGGCTTTACGGCTTCTTCATAGGGCATATCCTGATCAGTAACCTCAGCTTCCTTTAAAATTGTCTCAACGACCTGCTCTTCCATTACCAGACTCTGTACCTGACTAAGCTGTTCTTCGTTACTATAGTAGTAATTAACTAATTGTTCCGGTTGCTCATAACTGCTGGCAATATCTTCAATTTTCGAGCGCACGCGTTCTGCATCCACTACCAATTTGTTTTCTTCAACAATGGCATTAACAATTAAACCAAGCTGAACTCGACGAATGGACTGTTTTTCGAATAACTCTGCCGGTAGCATGGAAGCATCAAACTGCTGTCCGTCACCAAACTGACGCAGCATATCCTGGCGCATTCTATCAATCTCTTCATTGACCAAGGCTTTAGGCACCACAATCTCGGTTGTGGAGATCAATCCGTCCATCACCTGATTCTTAACCTTATTGTCTACAGCATTCTTGAGTTCCTTTTCCATGTTGCTTCTGACTTCAATAAGGAATGCATCTAAGCCACCCTCCTGTACCCCAAACTCCTTGAAAAACTGATCGTCAACTTCCGGTAATTGCGACTCACCTACCGAATTTATCTTGATTTTGAAAACAGCTTGTTTACCGGCAAGTTCTGCCTTTTGGTAATCTTCCGGGAAAGTCACATCGAGATCCGTTTCATCGCCTGTGGACAAGCCAATCAGGCCATCTTCGAAACCCGGAATCATGGAACCAGAACCAATTACAACCTCTGACCCTTCAGCCTGCCCTCCCTCAAAATCTTCACCATCTACTGAGCCGGAAAAATCGATGTTAAGCTGGTCTTCCAAAGCCGCTTTCCGGTCCACAGGCACAAATACCTTTCTTTGCTCCCGCAAACGCTCAACCATATTATCCAGGTCCGATTCACTGATATCTGCTACAGGTCGAACTATCTTTATTTTACTCAGCTCAGCAGGCTCAACCTCCGGGAAAACCTCAAATATCGCTGTAAAAGCCAGATCCTTACCCATTTCAACGATCACATCTTCTATCTTTGGTGTGCCGGCAGGATTGATCATCTCCTGCTGGATTGCCTCAGCAAAACTCTGCTGCATCATCTCGCTGGAAACCTCCTGTAGAACATCCCGGCCAAACCGGCGTCGAACTTCCCGCAGAGGTACCTTACCGGGTCTAAACCCTTTTATTTTAACCTGGCCCGTCATCTGTTTAAGTTTATCTTCTACTTTTGAGTTCACTTCCACGGACGGGACGACGATATGCATCTTGCGTTCAAGGTCTGATATCGATTCTAATTTTACTTCCATAAACTGTTCCGTAAATCTTAATCACTGAATCTACCGTTATTTTTCAGGCTGGTGCGAAAGGAGAGACTCGAACTCTCACACCTTTCGGTACTGGAACCTAAATCCAGCGCGTCTACCAATTCCGCCACTTTCGCTGCTTTACCTGACCATTGCTTCGCGAAAAACAGGCTAGCCATAAGAGCTGCCCCTGCCTTTACCAGAAAATCGACCCCAATAGTTAATCTATATCCAAATCAGTAAGTTAAGGTAATTTATCTGAATCACGAAGCGAGCGATTATAGAGATAAATAGCGGTTTCCACAACAAACCAAAGATGCGACCTTAATTCAGGCGGAAACAGGCAGTTGAAATGGGGTGGACGACGGGGTTTGAACCCGCGACCGCCGGAATCACAATCCGGAGCTCTACCAACTGAGCTACGCCCACCATTTCACAAAACCTGCCCGATTCAAGCCATCAAATATTATTCCGGCAAAACATTTTTTCCGCCACCGGTTCGCCTGTTGCGCGATCAAATCCGTTTCCCCGCCTATGGTAACTTTCTATAGGAACTTTCTATAGGAACTTTCTATACTAACTTCACCAGCCAACCCCTATAAAGCGATTGCTGTTAGCCAACAAACGCTCATCGGTTAAATATGACCTGAGCATCTGATATCTGATTTGCCATCATCGCAATTGTATCCCAGGACAAGTCAGACTGTTTCCCTGACTACGCAGCAAACCGAGCAATGGCGGGCGCGAACGAGTTTACCAAAATTTACCTTCTGTTTGTCGAAACCGCCGAGAAATATTTTGAGACGATACTCTGCCTGCAACAGAGACCGGTAATGCTTAAAATTGTTCCGGCTGTTCACCACGATTAAGCGGTCACCAAGACGGGCGTGTACAGATTATTGTCACGTTCTCATCACAGAGATGGGAAATATGGTAGGGCATAGACGATTCGAACGTCTGACCTGCCGCTTAGAAGGCGGCTGCTCTATCCAGCTGAGCTAATGCCCCATCCCACTTACAAGCAACAATATACTGCTGACGCCGTACCCAATAATCTGGTCGGGGTAGAGAGATTCGAACTCCCGACATCCTGCTCCCAAAGCAGGCGCGCTACCAGACTGCGCTATACCCCGAACATAACTACTAACTCCTACCTTAAAACAGATTATACATCACCTTGTTGGCAGGCAGCATTAACACGACTTCGCCGCGACGCCGTGATTCTACTTAAAGCGATAGCGCGCAGTCAACGAAAGTTGGCCCTAGAGTGTTACACTTTCCATCACTTTCATCCCATTAAGACCCAAACAATGGCTAAGACGCGTTATCTTTTCATTTCTGATCTACATCTGGAACCCTCCAAAATGAATGTAAGTGAAGCTTTCAAAGATTATCTGCGGGCGCTGAGCGAGCAGGATGCGCTTTTTATCCTTGGAGACCTGTTTGAGGTCTGGCTGGGAGATGATGACAATACCGATTTCAATCAATCCATAATCGAAGCGCTGAACCTGTGCCATGCCGATGTCTACCTGATGCACGGCAACCGGGATTTCCTGATCGGGTCCAGGTTCGCCGATCAGGCTAACCTGACCTTGCTCCCTGATCCTTACATTCTGGATCTATTCGGCCAGCCTACTCTGCTCCTACATGGCGATAGCCTGTGCACACTGGACCACGAATATATGGCAATACGGGACCTGCTCCGCAGTGAGCCTTTTCAAGCTGACTTGCTCGGTAAAACACTCTCAGAACGCGCCCACATCGCCCAACAGGCAAGAAAGGAAAGCCGGCTTCACACAGGACAGACTGAAATGCAGATAATGGATGTCACCCCTGAAGAGGTTCAGCTTACTTTCACCAGACATAACGTAAAAATGATAATTCACGGCCATACTCACAGACCGGAAGATCACCTAGCCAATCGTGACAGCCGGCACTGCCGCCGAATCGTGCTGGGTGACTGGGATAGGTTTGGCTGGCAGGTTATAGCAGATGACCAGGCTATCAGGCTTGACCGTTTCCCAGTCGATCAACTCAACTAAATCCTTGGACAGGCAAGCCACTGTGAAACCGGAAATCGGTATCCTCTGATGTAATGAGTTCTGCTTCGACTTCCAGAAATTCCGCCAGTCTTTCATCTATGGGACCCACTGATATTTTCCTGGCAAAACCCAAGTAACATTCAAAATGGCGCAGCTCAGACTTCAGCAAAGAGCCATAGAATTCAGCGAGGTCCGGCTCCAGAACAGATACCAGTCTGGCAAATCTCTCACAGCTGCGAGCTTCCACGATAGCACTAACCAGCATCAGATCAATCAGCCTGCTAGGTTCATGAGTCCTTACCGGTTTACGCAAACCACCCGCATAGCGGGAAGAACTTAGCTGCTTATAAACAATACCCCTTGACTTCATAAAACCCAGCACTTGTTCAAAATGGCGTAATTCTTCCCTCGCGAGTTTAGAAAGCTGCGCTAACAATTCTGGGTATTCAACATATCGATACAACAGGTTCAGCGCTGTTGAAGCGGCTTTTTTTTCACAGTTAGCATGGTCCATCAACAATATATCGACATTATGTAGCGCCTGGTCGAGCCACAAATCTGGCGTCTGAACCCATAGAAAATCACTCACTTTCATCACGACTCCATTCATCATGGCTTAACTTTGATTGCCCCATACAGTATTATCTGCATCCAAACTGATTTCCACTCGACCAATCAAAAGAGCCAAAAAAGGATTCTCCAGTGCTTGAAGCTTATCGACAACATACTGCGGACAGAGCAGCTCAAGGGATCGTACCCAAACCACTTTCTGCCCAACAGGTTAACGAGTTAACCGAACTTTTAAAAGCACCTCCTCTGGGTGAGGAAAAATTCTTGCTGGATCTGCTAACTAATCGCGTTCCAGCCGGCGTCGACGATGCGGCCTACGTGAAAGCAGGATTTCTCGCTGACGTTGCAAAGGGAAATACGGCTTCCCCTGTCATAAATCGTCTACTAGCCACCGAATTATTAGGAACCATGCTGGGTGGGTATAACATCCAGCCCCTGATTGATCTGTTAGAAGACACTGAGGTAGCTTCGGCTGCAGCCACGGCGCTCAGCAACACCTTATTAATGTTTGATGCCTTTCATGACGTAGTTGAAAAAACTAAAACAGGGAATACTCATGCCATTGCAGTAATTAACGCCTGGGCTAATGCTGATTGGTTTACGCGCCGCGCCAAACCGGCTGCGGAAATCAAGGTCACCGTGTTTAAAGTTGATGGGGAAACCAATACCGATGACCTGTCACCTGCGGGCGATGCCTGGAGCCGCCCGGATATCCCGTTTCATGCCAAATCCATGCTCATTAAAACGATGGATGATCCACTCGGTACTATTGAAGCGCTGAAACAGAAAGGACATCCTCTGGCCTACGTTGGTGATGTTGTAGGAACAGGATCATCAAGAAAGTCCGCAACCAATTCCGTTTTATGGCATATGGGTGATGATATTCCCTGCATACCCAATAAACGAGATGGAGGCGTTGTCCTGGGAGGTAAAATTGCCCCCATTTTCTTCAATACCATGGAGGATGCAGGTGCCCTGCCGATCGAATGTGACGTCAGCAAAATGCGCATGGGCGACGTTATTACCATCCACCCCTACAAGGGAAGCATCACCAATGAACAGCATGAACTGATCTCTGAATTCAAGCTAACCAGCAATGTTCTATTGGATGAGGTTCAAGCAGGCGGAAGAATTCCATTGATTATCGGCAGAGGTTTGACTGAGCGGGCTCGCGATGCACTTAACCTGGCTAGTAACGATATCTTCAGAAAGGCAATCCCAGTGGAGACCTCGACCCGGGGTTATACCCTTGCCCAGAAGATAGTCGGTAAAGCCTGCGGCGTTGCAGGCATGCGCCCTGGCAGTTACTGCGAACCGAAAATGACTACGGTAGGGTCGCAGGATACAACCGGCCCGATGACCCGGGACGAGCTCAAAGAGTTGGCCTGCCTGGGGTTCTCAGCAGATCTGGTTATGCAGTCATTTTGTCATACTGCGGCATACCCAAAACCCATTGATATAGAAACGCAACACCAGCTTCCCGATTTTATTCAAACTCGTGGTGGTGTTGCACTACGCCCCGGGGATGGCATTATTCACTCCTGGCTGAATAGAATGCTGTTACCCGATACCGTCGGTACGGGTGGCGACTCCCACACCCGGTTCCCGATAGGCATCAGCTTCCCAGCTGGTTCCGGCTTAGTCGCCTTTGCCTCGGCCCTCGGCGTAATGCCCCTGGATATGCCCGAATCGGTATTAGTCCGATTTAGCGGCGAAATGCAAGCGGGCATTACCCTGAGAGATCTGGTCAACGCCATTCCTTATACGGCGATCCAGAGGGGCCTGCTGACGGTCGACAAAACAGGCAAAAAAAATGTATTCAGTGGTCGAATTCTGGAAATTGAGGGACTCCCTGATTTGAAGGTCGAACAGGCCTTTGAGATAAGTGATGCGTCTGCGGAAAGATCAGCCGGAGGCTGTACTATCCGCCTGGGTGCGGACCCTATCCGCGAATACCTGAAGTCTAATGTGACCTTGCTAAAATGGATGATTGGCGAGGGCTATGGCGACCGTAGAACTATTGCCAGACGAATTGAGGCAATGCAATCATGGCTGGATGAACCCACACTGATGGAACCGGACCCTGATGCTGAATATTATGAAGTCATTGAAATTGACCTGAATGAAATAACCGAGCCGCTACTGGCCTGCCCGAACGATCCAGATGATATCAAACCACTTTCACAGGTAGCTGGAACAAAAATCGATGAAGTATTCATTGGTTCATGTATGACCAACATAGGGCATTTCCGAGCGGCGGCAAAAATGCTCAGCAACGCGACTTCTATTCCTACCAGGCTGTGGATTTCACCACCAACCAAAATGGATCAGCATCAACTCATGGAAGAAGGTGTTTACAATATTTTTGCTCAGGCAGGTGCTAGAACCGAGATGCCCGGATGCTCTTTATGCATGGGGAATCAGGCGAGGATTGCCGCCAACTCAACGGCTGTGTCCACGTCAACAAGAAATTTCCCAAATCGCTTAGGCGACGGAGCGGACGTTTACCTCGCTTCAGCGGAGCTCGCAGCCGTGGCGAGTATTCTTGGTCGGTTGCCAACCCATGAAGAATATTTATCCTATGCCAGTGAACTGGATACGCTGAGTGCAGAGATATACCAATATCTTAATTTTAATGAAATTGAATCCTTCCAGAAATCTGCAGCCTCAGCGGTCATACCTTCAGTGAATATTGTCAACGCCACTTAGGCGGGTTCAGACCTGCAGATTAGAGCATCGGGCTAAGCAGGCGCATCTTTAAGCCGTTGATCTTCCTGTCTAAGGCATCAACCGAAATTGACATATCATTTCCATAACAGCGAGTCATATAGCTACTGCTGAAATCCTGGATAGCCTCTGCTAATTCCGGGCGTTGGCTCATCAACCGCTTGCAGTAGTCTAACGGGGCTTCGTCGATTGCCCTGGCATATCCCAACTGCGCAAACAATGCTGCAAATCGATTAAAAAGGATGGACATCTGGGAAGAACGCCTGCTATTCGTCGAGCGAAGCATAATAATGGCGAGAAGCACGATTATACCAATAAATGCGACTATCGTAATATGGGCCAAATCCTGAGGCTGTATGTCCTCCCAGATTCTCGACAGTAAATTAATCTGCATGACTGGATCATAGCCGACGACAAAACTATTCCAATAATGAGCCCAAGCACTGATCTGAAAACGTAACTCAGTCAACCAGGCAAAGCCGCGCATTTTCAACCAGGAAACGGGTATATTTTCCAGAAAACTTCCTTCTTCCTGCATAGCTGCCTGTAACCCCATTTCTATTCTTTCAGGTGCAACTGCAGCAGTAGGGTCGATTCGCACCCAACCACGTCCCTGAAGCCATATTTCTGACCAGGCGTGAGCATCAAACTGGCGAACTTCTATGTAATTACCAATCGGGTTGTACTCCCCTCCCTGATAACCTACAACCACCCGCGCCGGTATACCCGCCGCACGCATTAAGAATGTAAAACTCCCGGCAAAATGGCCACAGAATCCCCGCCGACTACCAAATAGAAACTGGTCTACAACCTCTCCTTCGAGTCGATCAGGTCTGAGCGTGTAATAAAATTGCTCTTCTCTGAAGTAATCCAGTACAGCTTGTGCGACTGCCTGGTTGCTGGACCGGGATGCCTTCAAGCGCGCTGCAAAGCGCCGACTCAACGGGTTGCCGTCAACCGGTAATGTCAGGTACCGTTCTTGCTGGGAGTCAGCCAGCCCCGTATCTGTTCGGAAACTCAGCACACTGACCGCATCAAATCGAAACCTGCTTCGAATTGGCTCGAAGGAAACAAGATGCTGGTCTCTACTTAAACCTATTTTTGAGGACACCGCCGGCATTACCATTGGCAGTGTAAAAAGCCATTGCTGCTGACTGGGTTCCATCATGATCTGATATGCAATGGGTTCACTCAGCGCCTGTCTTTCAGACAACCAATCCGGTTGGCTTCTGCCAGGTCGGGATAGTCTGTTTTTCGGTTGAAAAGGTGGTCGCTGCCAGGTTTTACCATCGAATTCCGTGAGTACCAGGCCGCGCCAGTACAGGAATTGAGAATTTGGCAGACTCGCTTGAAAGGTAGCTCTGAATGCCAGTTCAGACGACTGTGTCAATTCACTGATACTACCCATGGTCATACGATCTGATATGCCGGTTACGGTCATGGAATGTTGCTGGGGAATACTCCAAAGCGGTGCCAAGCGAGGAAATAGTACGAATAAAACCAGCATCAAAGGGACCGCCTGCAATATTAATGAAATTGCTTTTCTCAAGGGCAACCAGGGTCTGAGATCGGCTCTGACCTGCTGGCATCCTACCAGGCTGGCTGTAAGCATGGTCACACAGGCAAACGTATAACTACTACCGGAAAAACTCTGGTCGTATAAAAAATGCGTTAAAGCGACGAAATAACCCAATAATATGACCTGATAGACATCACCGGATCGCTGCATTTCAAGCAATTTCAGCGAGAACATTAACAGCAGTAAGCCGACCCAGGGTTCAAGTGAGAGCATGCTCCCCCATTGCACAACCAGGCACACCAGGCTCACCAATACCAGAAACCCTTTGATCGGCCAACCTGGGTAGGCCGCACGCTGCTGAAAAATAAGAACCCGCCACAGACCACAGAAAAAACACACAGCACTGATCCACCAGGGAAATCGAAGCAGCTGCGGCAACAGTACTACTAGCTGGGCAATCAGCATCCAGGCGAGGGCATTCCTCGGGGCAAGGGCGATCATGTCTGGTCTAACCCAAATAATGCAAGCGCTCGTAGCATTTGCCGTCGATGATTTTCTCCCAGGCCCGGCCCAATTTCTCTGGCCGGCAAGCGCAGTCCAAATGGCTTACGCTGTTTTGAGAACTGCTCTACCCAGTAAGTGAGATGACTGAGTTTGAGCTCATCAGAAATATTTTCGTACTGATACCAATCCAGCCATATTTCCGCACCCGAACTGGCGCTATACTCCTTAGTCATCAGCTCTCCGAGACGCGCCGTGGCCTTCCAACTAATATCTCTAATAACGTCTCCTGGCAAATAATCTCTAACGCCAGCAAAATCATCGCTGCATCCTCGCACCGGCTGAAAATCGTCAGAGTCACCTTCATCCAGAATAGGAGGAGACTCCTCAGCAATAGGGTTAGGGTACACAAGCGCTCTAAAATCCAGATCCAGCAATGCCCACGCGCGAAACAAACCCAGGGGGAAGCGAGTCTCAACAGTAAGCCTGCCTGGATCAAACCAACCTCGGTTACCAGCAAATGTGCTCACCCTCAATACACTTACTGATTTGTCTATCAGATCTGCCTGGGTTACCAGATGATCTAACCAACATACCTCTAATGCCTCGTGATCGCGGCCTGCCGCACAGCTTAGAGTCACCGTGAAATCAACTTCGTCGCCAGCGAATGTCCGCCCAGCCCTGCCAGCGGATAGGACCAGACCCGAAAGGTTACGATAGGTGTGCAGCATCGAGACCATGAACAGGCTCATCAACAAGAATGCCAGGCCATGGGCGAGAGAGTTTTGGTAATTGATACCGGCTATCAAAATCAAAATCATCAATAAACTGAAAAAAATGCCCTGGCGACTGGGTAATATGAAAATATTACGCAATTTAAGGGTGATTTCATTTTGTGGCGGAACTCGACGATTAAGCCACAATCTGAAACGAGCTGAATCTCCTAAACGACCAAATGGATGCTTATTAGCCTTCATGAGAAAACCTAATTAATGACATCTACCTGTGTCACTATCCACTCTCCTATTGATAGATGCGTGGACATCGTCTTTCCTGACTGATCACGAAGTCTATGATCTGTAGCTGAAGAAAAGATCGCCTGTATATCCTCAGGGATAACATAATCACGCCCTGCTATGTAAGCCCAGGCCTTCGCAGCGGAAAGCACTGCCATGACACCCCTGGGAGACAGGCCATATCGAAGTGCCTCTGACTGTCGGGTAAATTCAGCCAGCCTCTGCAGATAATCAAGCAGTTCTTCTGATACCCGTAGCAAACTGACTTCATGCTGCAGTGCCTTGACTTTTTCTCCATCCAGGACTGCGTCACAAGATGCGATCAGGTTTCTTCGATTACCACTTTCCAGCAGGATCCGTTCTGAAGCTGAATCTGGATAACCAAGTTGAACCCGCAACAAAAACCTATCTAATTGCGATTCAGGTAAGGGATAAGTTCCGGTCTGATGGTTTGGATTCTGTGTGGCTATGACAAAAAACGGATCCGGTAATTCTCTGGTCACACCTTCTGTGGTCACGCTGCCCTCTTCCATCGCCTCAAGAAGCGCACTCTGGCTTTTTGGTGTGGTTCGATTGATTTCATCGGCCAACAACAAATTGCAGAATATGGGTCCTTGGTGAAAACTGAACTCACCATCGATCTGACTGAAAACAGTAACGCCCAGCACATCCGAGGGCAACACGTCACTGGTAAACTGGATACGCTGATGGGAGAGCCCAAGCACCTTCGACATGGCCTGCGCCAAGGTCGTCTTACCCATCCCAGGCAGGTCCTCTATCAATAGATGCCCTCCGCCAAGAACCGCTGTTAATGCCAGTTTAATTTCTCTTGGCTTACCCAGCACAATGGAATTCAAGGTATCGAGCGTGTTTTGAAGGTTCTGCCTAATATCTACATCCAAAATGCGGCCCTTTTATAGGTGGCTAGGCATGATTATGTAATTCAATCACGCCCCGTCTCTCGGCTTTGAGCTTCTCTTTGGCTGAATCGTTTCGCTGACGTTCTATTCGATTAAGATATAACTCATCCACCCCACCCGTCACATAATGACCATCAAAAATCGAGCAATCAAATCGTTCTATCATGGGATTGATACCCATGGCACAGGACTGCAGATCTTCAAGGTCCTGATAGACAAGCCAGTCAACGCCAATATATTCTGCAATCTCGTCAATTGTCTGACCGTCGGCAACAAATTCTCTGGCAGCCGGCATATCTATGCCATATACATTAGGGAACCGAATTGGCGGTGCAGCTGATGCCAGGTAGACTTTTCTAGCCCCAGCATCTCGGGCCATCTGCACAATCTGCTTTGAAGTGGTTCCTCTGACAATGGAGTCGTCCACAAGCAATACATTCTTACCCCTGAATTCGAGCTCTACAGTATTGAGTTTTCGACGCACGGATTTATGCCGTTGTTCCTGTTCAGGCATGATAAAAGTCCTACCCACATAACGATTCTTAACCAGGCCTTCACGGTACTTGACGCCCAACCTATGCGCCATGGGTAGAGCCGCAGTGCAACTGGTATCGGGGATTGGGATAATGACATCGATATCATTATCAGGATACATTCGCAGAATTTTGTCGGCCAGCTTTTCTCCCATTTTAAGCCTGGCCTTATATACGGACACGCCATCCATGATCGAATCAGGTCTTGCCAGGTAAACATGCTCAAAGATACAGGGATTCCAATTTACATTCTCAGCACATTGTTGTCGGTGTACCTTACCGCTGGTTTCAACATAAACAGCCTCGCCAGGATTTATATCATCAATAAATGAAAAACCGAGCACACTCAACGCGACACTCTCTGATGCAATCATATATTCTGGCCCGTCTGGGGTTTGCCGTTCCCCGAAAACAATGGGCCGAATACCATTGGGATCCCTAAAGCCAACAATACCGTAACCCGTAATCAAGGCGACCACAGCATAGGCGCCAATGGCCCGTTGATGAACACGCTTGACTGCCTCGAACACATCCTCAGGGTGCAGCCTCAGACCGGAAACATCTTGAAGTTCGTGGGCGAATACATTCAACAGCACTTCCGAATCGGAACTGGTATTAATATGGCGTCTGTCTGACCTGAACAAATCTTCGTTCAACGCTTCAGCATTGGTTAAATTGCCGTTGTGCACCATGCATATGCCAAAGGGAGAGTTAACATACATGGGCTGGGCTTCTGCTGAACTTGCTGTGCCCGCAGTAGGGTAGCGTACATGAGCAATTCCCATGGACCCTTGCAAGGTGTCCATCTGCGACTGACTAAAAACGTCCCTCACTAAACCATTTTCCTTACGCAAGTGCAGTTTATCGCCATTACAGGTCATCATTCCTGCAGCATCCTGGCCTCTATGCTGCAACACTGTTAACGCATCGTAGAGGTCATAACTGACTGCTTTTTTTCCAACCATGCCAACTAAACCACACATCCTGATTATCCTTTATAAAGTATGCTCAATATTTCATTACCAAAGTGTTCTATATTTCATTAACTCACTATTTGCCCAGATATCTGCCATAAGCACATGACTACTATCTATGGCATTCAGCAATGAACTTGCCTTGCCGAAAATCAAGGGTGAAAGCCATTCAATCAGTGCCAGCACCTGGGGAATTAGCAAAGATTCCTGCCACCAGTCCTCTTCCTGTAACGCTGTCAAATAGTACATCACGGCTACGATAATCATGACCACAATAAGGCCACGGGCCGAACCGAAAAACAAGCCTATCATCCGGTCTGTTCCACTTAGTCCTGTTCTCTTTACCAGTTCACTCAATGCATTGGTTATTAGAGATCCAATCACCAACGTCGCTATAATCAGAAGAATATATGATGCTCCCAGACGCATGGTCGAATTATCAATATAAGGCCTGAGTATTTCCGACACAGGGCTTGAAAAAACCCTGGAAACAACCAGAGCCAGAACCCAGACACCGAGCGATAGTGCTTCCCTGACAAAGCCCCGTAACAGTGATATCGCTGCCGAGCTTGCCACCACAGCAACAATTATCCAGTCAACATTATTCATCAGCATGTTCAACCGCCCACCTGGCCGAGATCATCTTCCACGCGGTAACGGGTTATCTGGATTTCTAAATTCAATTTTTCAGCCAGGTCATAGCCGGTTTTCAGCAAGCTTGCTCTATCAAGAGAAGGACCGACAAGCACCTGATAAAACAGGCCCTTGTTGGTACGGCTTTCCAGAATATAACTCTTATGTCCCAATGCTCGTATATCACCGCGCAGGCCGCGGGCATTGTCTGGGTCTCTAAAACTCGACACCTGCAGGCTCCAACCCACCGGCAGGCCGTTTTCATCCAGAGTCAGCCCCTCAGACGCTGGATAGGCCTTCTCATCTACCACTTCTATAGGCAATTTAGCCGTACTGGCAGCTTCCAATATCTGCATGTCATTTTTAATTTTGGCCACGGACACTCTTTCTACGGAAATCTCTGGCGGTGTGGGAATGGTGGTAGTCAGCCTCAATCGTTCCTCATCTGAACCATCAAACAACATGGGGAGAAAAATAATGGTCAGTGAGACCACTACCACCATCCCCATTAATCGCTGTTTTAACTTGAGCTCCACGATGCACGGCTTTCCATTTAAAAAGATTCAACTTGCAATAAATCGAGCACCGTACCAACCACCGGGAAAGAACCAAATACTAGGATCGTGGTCCCCGGTTCGCTAGCTTCGAATGCTGCCTCAAAAGCTGTTGCTACTTTAGCATAACAACCCGCAGCAGGTTGCATTTCTTGTTGCAGAGCTGCTTTTAAATCTGCGCTGGCGGCAGACCTTTTTTCTTCAGTTTCGGTGAAGTACCAGGCATCAATTACAGTACTCATTAAATTCAGGACCGTATGGAAATCCTTATCCGCATACATGCCAACCACCGCCAGCAGCCGACCCCTATCAACGATCTTACTGATCTGCGACACCAAATATTCTGCAGCACTGGGGTTATGGGCAACATCCAGTATAAGACGCCTGCCATGCCAGGGTATCTGCTGCATCCTACCCGGCAGTCGAGTTTTATTAAGAATATCCTGAAATTGAGCAGTGTCTGGTGCAATGCCAACAAGTTGTGCTGCTTGCAGAGCACCGGCAGCACTGGTATTGGGTAACCAGCCCAGGTGTTCAGCAGGGTATTCTATCAGCTCGTTTTCTGGCGTTCGACACCAGTATGAAGCAATCTGATAACCATATTCGCAACCCTGTTGGCTCACAGGCGAGGCCAGCCTATCTGCTTCAGCCAGTATTGACTTTGTAGCGGGAGTATCAACCAGAACCAGGGGTATGCCAGGGCGCAGAATACCCGCCTTTTCAAAGCCAATTTCTTCTTTCGTTGCGCCCAGGTAATTCTGGTGATCCAGCGCAATCTGGGTGATGATACATAAGTCAGGCCTTACTACATTCATTGCATCAAGACGCCCACCTAGGCCAACTTCCAAAATAGCGACATCAACCCCGGCTTCCTCAAATATCAGCATCGAGGCTAAAGCCGAAAATTCAAAATAGCTCAATGAAATCGAGCCTCTTGTGGCCTCAATTTTTTCAAACGCTTTTACAATTGTCGCATCAGATGCGTTGACGCCATTAATTCTTATTCTCTCATTGAAACAGGTCAAATGAGGTGAAGTGGCCAACCCAACCTTCTCACCCGCAACCAGTGCCATCTCCATGAGATATTCACATGTTGTCCCCTTGCCATTGGTACCGGCGACCAAAATAACCTGATCCCCTGGATGCTCAACCTTCAACTGCGCTGCCACCTGGGCCACTCGGCTAAGCCCCAGATCCCATTTTACGGGGTGCAACTGCTCAATGTAATCAAGCCATGATTCAAGCGACGAGGGCATCTAGTGCAGACCTAATTTCCTGGACAAGCGTGACCACAGAAGTCTCTAACTCACCAATGTTGTTCTCATGAAATGCCATATAATCAACGATAGCCGATCCCACCACGACCCCATCTGACTCATGGGCTACCGCGGCTGCGGTCACTCCATTTTTAATCCCAAAGCCAACATAAAGTGGCATTTTGACGATTTTTTTCATTGCCCGAACCTTTCCAGATACTTCAGCGGTATTCAGGCTACCCGCTCCAGTCGTGCCCTTGAGCGAAACATAATAGACAAACCCCCGACTCCTGGAGCTGATTCCTGCAGCCCGTTCAGGCGTGGTTGTGGGGGCCAGTAAATACACCGATTCGATATCATGTTGCTCCAGATAGCGAGACAGATCAGCTGCTTCTTCCGGTGGCAGGTTAACGATGATGGTTCCATCAATTCCGCACTTCGATGCTTGCTGGGCAAAATTCTCATAACCCATTTTTTCAATGGGATTTAAATAACCCATCAAAACCACTGGCGTCGCCTGATCTAGATTGCGGAATTCCGCGACCAGTTGCATCACATCAAGCAGAGAAGTCCCTGCTCTTAAGGCTCTTTCATGAGCCCTTTGAATCACCGGACCTTCTGCTTCTGGATCGGAAAAGGGTACACCTAGTTCAATCACGTCAACCCCGGCTGCCACCAATTTATGCATTAAGGGTACGGTTACCGACTGATCGGGATCTCCCGCGACGATGTAAGTAACCAACGCTTTTTTGCCCAGGTCTCTCAATAAATCCGCTTTGCTTGATAATCGGCTCACTGACCCTCCCTAGTCTATCGAAATACCGTCTATTTTAGCCATTGTCGGAACGTCTTTGTCACCACGACCGGATAGGTTAACAATGATATGCTGCTCTACCGGCAGGCTTGCCGCTAACTGCATGGCATAAGCAAGGGCATGGCTGGATTCCAGGGCTGGTAGTATTCCTTCGAGGAGATTCAGTTGTCTGAAGGCAGCCAGGGCCTCCTGATCGGTCACTGCCACATATTCTGCTCGCTTGATATCTTTAAGCCAGGCGTGTTCAGGTCCCACGCCGGGATAATCCAGACCGGCAGATATAGAATGAGTCTCCGCTATCAGACCATTTTTATCCTGCATCAGATAAGTTCTGTTACCATGTAAAACGCCCACCTCGCCGGCCGTCAGTGGCGCCGCGTGCTGACCGGAAGCAATACCACTGCCCCCTGCCTCAACACCCACCAGCCTGACATCCTGATCATCCAGGAAAGGATAGAAGATCCCCATGGCATTGGAACCGCCGCCGACACAAGCGACCACCGCATCGGGTAAGCCACCCTGCCTGGAAGCAAACTGCTGCTTGGCTTCTCGTCCAATAACGGCTTGAAAGTCCCTCACGATCATAGGATACGGGTGGGGACCAGCAACGGTGCCGATAATGTAATGAGTATCATCAATATTGGTTACCCAATCGCGCATGGCTTCATTGAGCGCATCCTTCAGGGTTTTCGAACCAGATGTCACCGGTACCACTTCGGCACCCAGTAATTTCATCCTGTAAACATTATGACTTTGGCGCTCAATATCTTCACTACCCATATAAACACAACAGGACAAGCCAAACCTTGCTGCCACAGTAGCCGCGGCAACGCCATGCTGACCGGCACCAGTTTCAGCAATAATGCGCGGCTTGCCCATATGTTTAGCCAGAATTGCCTGACCTATACAATTATTAATCTTATGCGCACCGGTATGATTTAAATCTTCGCGTTTTAGCCAGATCTGCGCGCCACCGGCTGCCTCGGTCAAGCGCTGCGCATGATAAAGAGAAGATGCCCGTCCCACATAATGCTCAAGATCCGAATTGAGTGTTGCCAGAAAATTTTCATCAACCTTTAATCGGGAATATTCATTTTCCAGGTCATCAAGGGCTGCCATTAAGGTTTCCGAGACAAACTTTCCACCATAAATCCCGAAATGACCGCTCTCATCTGGTAAAAGTGGCTGTTTCTCGTTTACCCCTGAATATCGATCACTCATAGTCTCTGCCTCGATCAACTGTCGCAACAACAGCCAGAAATTCCTTTACCTTAGTGGAATCTTTGATACCGGGCTCTGACTCCACGCCACTACATACATCCACTGCGTAAGGTTGCACCGTTGTTATCGCCTGGCTTACATTATCCTTGTTCAAACCACCCGCAAGTACCAGAGGCTGATCAAGATTGGGCAACCCCCGCCAGTCAAACGTCATGCCGGTTCCGCCCTGCTGACCTTGCACCATGGAATCAACCAAAATTGCCTGACTGGATGGAAAGTGCCGCACCCTGGATGCCAGTTCAGCGCCGCTGCTAACCTTAAATACCTTCATATAGGGGACATCGAACTGTTTGCAATAAGCTTCATCTTCATCACCATGGAACTGTAATAAATCGATCTGGACTTTATCTAAGAAGGATCTGACTTCAACGACATTTGCATTAACGAACAGGCCGACCTTGGTTACAAAAGCGGGCACCACCGCCACAATGTCAACAGCCTGCTGGACAGAAACATAGCGGGCGCTTCTTGGGTATCGGTTCAAGCCAATCGCATCTGCGCCAGCCAGCACAGCATCCCTGGCATCCCTGACGGAGGTAATCCCACATATTTTTGCCCTGGTTCTGACCAATTCCCTGATCCCCGCCCGGATTGAGCTCAAAAAAAGCCGTAGTCTAACACGGCATACCTATTCGATGGGCAATAGTCCAAGAAGGTGAGGTAATTGCGCCTCCACGGGTAAATAATATTGGTCCGGATAGATGACACTGACGAGATAGAGGCCACAGGCAGGCGCCATTTTTCCTGCTCGGGATCGATCCTTCATTGCCAGTAGTTGCCCTACCCATTCCAGGGGTTTGTTTCCGCAGCCTACTTCCAGTAGCACACCGATAATATTGCGAACCATATGATAGAGGAAGGCATTGGCGATTATATCCACAAATACCAGACTCCCCTGACTTTTGACTGTAATACGATGAATATTCCGAAATGGTGTCCTGGCCTGGCAGTGAGCTGATCTAAAAGAAGTAAAATCCTGTTCTCCTAATAACGCCTGGGCCGCCTCATGCATAACAGCAGGTTGCAAATCCCTGAAATACCGAGCATATGAATTCGATGCAATCGGGCTGCGCCGCCTTTTATTATAAATAATGTACAGGTAACGCCGCGCAATGGCAGAATGACGAGCATCAAAGGCACTGGATACCGGTTGCATCCAGACAACGGCAATATCATCGGGAAGAAGCGCGTTGGTACCCTCGACCCAGGCTTTACTGGTACGCACTACACCCACATCCACATCAAAATGAACCACTTGCTGAGTGGCGTGAACACCTGTATCGGTACGACCCGCACAACTAACCTTTATTTGAGTATTGGCAATCTTACTCAGGGCACCCTCCAGTTCGGCCTGAACCGTACTGACACCCCTTTGTCTTTGCCAGCCATGATATGCAGTACCATCGTAGGCAATACCCAGCGCTACTCTATCCAAATCAGATCAACTTTCCTGGAGGTTACTCTTGCTTGAGCTCGGTTAGCATCTGCTCAGCCTCATCGACTTCAGACTGCAATCCCTGCTTCACAACCTGTCGAAGTAATTTAACCGCCCCCGCTTCATCGCCCATCTCAAGGTAAGCTCTGGCTAAATCCAGCTTATTCCCTGAATCATCGTCCAAATCCAGTTCTTCTAACGCCTCATCCAGATCAGGTTCTGCTGGTTCGACAGCCGCATCAGCCTCTGCGCCAGTTTGTTTGCCGTCCGATGCTAACTGGTCTAACTCTGCTTCCAGGTCGAGCTCGGCTAAATCATCATTGGTCTCATCGATCTCCAATTCAGTATCCAGATCAATATCCAGTTCCAGATCCAGGTCTATCTCATCCTCGCTAAGATCGTCTTCCAAACTGGCGACAGGGTCCTCTGAATCAGCGACATCATCGAGACCCAATGGTGGATCCTCCTTAAACACAACACCTGCTTCCTCGCCACTTGAACCTGCTTGCTCTGATTCATCATCCTCAGCGACAGCATCGGATTCCGCAGTCGCCTCCATTGTATCTACTGCATCATCTGTTTCTGTTATTTCATCATCGGTTTGGGTCAATGATGGGTCCATATCCAGCTCGTATTCCAGGGCCGGGTCGTTGTCCTCGCCCTGATCCTTCGCCTCATCGAGATCTGAATCCTGTTCCTGCACTGTTTCTGGTTCGGTGGACTCATCCGGATCAAAGCCCAGTGGCGGTTCTTCGGTACTTGCTTCGTCCACTTCCGGTGCTGCCTCAGCTGCATCACTATCCGGTGAATGGACAGTAGCCTGCGCTGGAGGCTGTTCCTGGGAGGCCGCCGCATTAATGCCATCATCTTCAGGTTTACGTCGGTTCCTTGTATAAAGCATGGCTGACACAACTAACAGCACCAATAATCCAGCCAGAGCCATCTGGATATACAGATTTCCCAGTAATCCCAGTGAGGCAGGCTGAACAACAAGGTCTGATCTATTCTGTTCAAGTTCAGCCAGCTGGTTCTGCAATGCGGCAAGTTGCTGATCTTTCAACTTTACCAGGGCGCCCAAATCCATCATTTGGTTTTCGATCTGATCCAACCTGTTACTCAACGCCGTATTTTCTCTCTGGGCAAGATCGAGATCTTCCTCTGCAATGGCCAAAGCCATTTCGGCAGCCTGAACATTTTCCTGTGGATTTTCGGCAGCGGCTACAGCATCCTGGCTAGATACCAGTCTCAGCTCAGCTTCTGATTCTTCTGATTCCTTCGGGGCCAAAGAAGATCGATTTTTTTTTTGATTCCCGACAGTTCGATCACCGCGAGCTAACCGCGATTCGTTGTAGCGATCATTCTGCAATGCAACTTCCCTGATAGCTTCGGGTTGGCTTGACGCCTCTATGGCATTGAGATCTGGCAATTCAAGACGATAGCCCGCTTTAAGCCTATTAATATTATCTGCAATGAAAGCATCGGGATTCGCTCTTTGCAGGGCCAGCATAATCTGTTGAACGCTGACCGATTTATCGGGCCGAATACGAGAGGCAATCAGCCACAGCGTATCGCCTGCTCCCGTCATGGACTGCCAGGAATTGACCTGTTCGGCACTCTGCGAAAGACGCTGGGGCTGTTCATTATCTTCGTCCCGCGTTGTTTCTTCGGGCCACTGGACCTTCCTCACTGAAGAAGTCGTCAGAACTGGCGGGTCGAGCAGAACCGTATATTCCCTGACCAGCCTGCCAGAGGGCCAAATAACTTCGATCACAAAATTCAGAAACGGCTCAACTATCGGGTCTCGGCTGTTCACCCGGATAACAGTTTGGCCATCGGCCCCGGAAACCACATCAAATCTAAGGTCGTACAGTTCAAAGGTACGCTCAACATTCAACCGGTCAAAATCTTCCTGGGTCGCCAGATTAGGGAGTATTTCTTCAACGCCCAGCCTTTCTCTATTAATAATTTCAATTTCTGCGGAGAAGGCCTGATTAAGCGCCGATTTTAACTGTAAACGGCCAAGACCCAGGCTGAAAGCAGTCGGTGCACTCAGTACCAGACTTAGTGCGAGACTTAGTACCAGTAGACATTGAACAGAACTTATCTTCTTAATAAAAAACAAAGCGACCCGCTCCAGTTGCACCACGTTGCCAACTCCTTTCTTGATTTACTAGCGTAAAAAAATATTTATTTCTCAATATCTTATAATAATTGTTCTATCAAATGCTCAGCTATTTGTACACTGTTCAAAGCAGCACCTTTGCGAACATTGTCGGAAACAACCCAACAATGCAATCCCAGTTCATTAGCAACATCCTTTCGAATTCGGCCCACGTAGACCGGATCCGATCCCGCAGCTTGTGCAACCGCAGTGGGATAGATATCCGCTTTGACATCATCAATCACTTCTATTCCTGGAAAATCAGCAAACAGTTGCCTGGCTGTCTCGGCTGATATGGGTTTTCTGGTTTCAATATAGACCGCCTCCGAATGCCCATAAAATACCGGAATACGAACACAGGTAGGACTGACCTGAATGCTATCATCCTCGAAAATTTTATGGGTTTCCCATATCATTTTCATTTCTTCACTAGTAAAACCGTTTGCCTCAAATTCACCGATTGCTGGGATCGCGTTAAAGGCAATCTGCGCAGGAAATACCCGGTTTTCTATCGACTGCACATTCAACAATCGGGCCGTCTGGCCTGCCAGCTCTTCAACACCCGATTTCCCGGCGCCAGAAACTGCCTGATAAGTACTTACGTGAATTCTGGATATGCCCACTGCATCATAAATGGGTTTTAACGCGACCAGCATCTGGATGGTCGAACAATTGGGATTGGCAATGATATTCTTATTCACATAATCAGGCAGCCGGTGCAGATTCACCTCAGGTATGATCAAAGGTATCTCAGGATCTCTCCTGAAATAAGAAGTATTATCGATAACAACACAACCAGCGGCCGCCGCTTTGGGTGCAAACTCCGCTGAAACAGAACCACCAGCGGAAAACAAGCCAATATCTACCTGGCCAAAATCAAAATCCGCCAGGTTCTCTACTCTGATATTCCTTTCAGCAAAAGGCAACCTCGACCCTGCACTGCGTTCGCTGGCCAGGAGATACAGATTATCTACTGGGAATTTACGCGATTCCAGCAACTCAAGCATGCTCTCTCCAACCGCCCCAGTGGCCCCCACTATGGCGACATTCTTACTACCCATAACCGTCCTTCCTTTAATGTGGTTGACTCATTTAAGGGTCAACCAATAACTTTTTTAGCAATCAAGCTCTTAGCCACACTTTTAGCCGATCAAGCCTCTAATCCATAAGGTCCTTAACGCCCTTAAAGCCCTTAAGGTAAGCTGAGCCGTTAACACTTCGGACTAAAACCTCGATCCAGGCATACACCGGACCAAGTCGGGACTTGCCCAGAGGCCTTGTACAACGAACCTACAGGACAAGATTTCAGCGTATGCTGAACTACCAGTGAATCAATACTGAAAACGCCTGAGCCAGTGGTTTGTCCAAGTCGGAATTCCTGATACTGTTAAATCAAGATAATCCATTCTGCCCCCTTTGCCTCAGCAGGTGATCCATGAGAACGATAGCCAGCATTGCTTCGGCTATCGGCGTGGCTCTGACGCCAACGCACGGATCATGCCTTCCTTTGGTGCTGATCTCGGTATCCTTGCCATCCACCGTAATCGTGCGTGCAGGCTTGGTAATGCTCGAAGTCGGCTTAAGGGCGATACTTACCCGCAGGTCCTGACCTGTTGAGATACCACCGAGAATCCCACCGGCCCGATTGGAAACAAACCCCTGCGAAGTGATTTCGTCCCTGTGGATCGACCCCAATTGCTGAACTACCTGAAAGCCATCACCGATTTCAACGCCCTTCACAGCATTTATGCTCATCATAGCGGAGGCTATTTCGGCGTCCAGTTTATCAAATACAGGCTCGCCTAGACCACTTATCATACCCTCGGCAACGACGTTTACCCTTGCTCCTACCGAATCTCCCTGGCGCCGAAGATCATCAATTAATGCCTCCATTTCCGAAACCTTGGTAACGTCAGGACAAAAAAAGGAATTCTTACTCACCTGATCCCAGTCAAACTCTGAAATACTGATATCGCCAATTGCCGCGAGATAACCACGAATCCTTATGCCACAGAGATCGGCAAGGTATTTCTTTGCAACGGCCCCCGCTGCGACACGCATTGCTGTTTCACGGGCTGATGCTCGGCCACCGCCTCGATAATCCCTGATGCCATATTTTTTCTGGTAGCTAAAATCAGCATGGCCAGGACGGAACACATCCTTGATATCAACATAATCCTTTGATTTCTGATCCACGTTTTCAATTAACAAGCCTAGACTGGTTCCGGTCGTCACACCTTCGAAAACACCGGATAAAATGCGCACCCGATCGGGCTCTTTTCGCTGGCTGGTATATTTTGACGAGCCCGGTCTGCGGCGATCGAGATCATCCTGGAGGTCTTTCTCAGACAGGGGCAGTCCCGCTGGGCATCCATCTACGACACAACCCAGCGCCACCCCGTGGCTTTCACCAAAGGTCGTCACTTTAAACATCTCACCAATACTGCTGCCCGGCATCTAGTCGGCCTCTCAAAATCGCTAATTATAACCCAAGATTGACGCAGTTTATCTTTACCCGGAATATCATTTGCCTTAGTGTTAGTTTTTTTTGGTAAAGGTACTGGGCATGGAACTGGCATTTGAGAAAATACTACGCAGTATCGGAGAAGACCCGCAGCGAGATGGTCTACGTGACACACCCGCTCGGGCAGCAAATGCGATGCATTTTCTTACCAAAGGATACCGGGAAACACTGGAAGATATCGTAAACGGTGCCCTTTTTGCCTCCGATACCAGCGAGATCATCATAGTTCAGGATATTGAACTCTACTCCATGTGTGAACATCACTTACTACCTTTTGTGGGCAAATGTCATGTTGCCTATTTACCCACCGGCAAGGTGCTAGGTTTATCCAAAGTGGCCCGAATCGTTGATATGTATGCTCGGCGATTACAGATTCAGGAAAGCCTGACCAAGCAAATCGCCGAAGCTATCAGCAAGGTGACCCTGGCTGCTGGCGTTGGTGTCATCATCGAGGCAGAACATATGTGTATGAAAATGAGAGGGGTAGAAAAACAGAATTCGGTAATGAAAACGTCCATGATGCTCGGTCAGTTCCAGGAGAATCAGAGTACCCGCATGGAGTTCCTCTCGCTCCTGCAACTACACAGCTGACCTTCGAGCCGCTCAGTGCGGTAGCAAAACCATATCGACCCGGGGGTAATTCAGGGCCTCGACAGGTCCCAAAGGCCCTGCACCATGGGCAGTTAATCGACCTTCCGGAAGCCCTTTTCCAATCAGCTGTTGCCTTATCGCAGCTGCCTCACTTGCGGTTCGGTTAATAGCCTGCACCAACGTCTCGGTTCCCTGCTGGGCATCATGGACAACAATTGCCATCTTCTGATCAGCTACCTTGTCCAGGTATCTCTGCAGCAGCTCAGCAAGCCCATCTAGATCAGATGCTACCTGCTGCAGGGGCAAGCGGGTAATACCAGCCCCATCAAACAATATAGGCGTATTGCCTGGTTCTTTTGCACTGTCTTCGGTAACTATGATTTCGTGATGGATATAGATCTTCCGGGTGCCCCGTCTACCCAGATAAACCATTTCATAGTCCTGGGTTTCACTGTTCAAACCTACCCAGTAATACTGGAACTGCTCAGGGCCATAGAGAATCCTGTTCTTGAATACCGTATTAGCCCAGTAATTACTGCTACCGCAATCTCGACCCTGACAGGAAAACAAGGTTTCAAACGCCTCGGTTGAGCTGACTTTATAATGCGCAATGAGCGCTTCGACATCGCGTTCATCGGGCACGTAATAAGTACGCGTGCTGCTACGACCTTTGACGGTAATGGTTCGGTCTGGTTGCAGTACATTGCGGATTTTTTTTAATGAACTCAAAACGATTCGGTAACGATCAATGCTGTCGCTATTGCTCGCCTCTATGAGTTCAGCACCAGGATAGACCGGTAGAGCCTGCGATGCGGATACACTGCACGCCACAGCCAGCAACAGTCCCGTCAGGGATAACTGAACCAACCAGTCATGAACCAGCTTCGGAGTCAGAGTTTCCATAGCATTTTAGCACCTGTCATCTGGCCCGCGGGGAGCGCCATCGTGAAAACCGAGGCCGTTGGTACATTTATCCTTTCACCTGTCAGAGCATAAATCAATTGAGCAATTAAAGGCATATGAAATACCAGAAAAACAGGATTGGTCTGCTGAAAAACTAATTCCATGACCGTATCAATACTTCCAAGCGGAGTAATTTCCGGCCACTGAGGCGCTATCAGCAACTGATTAGTTTCTGCGACTATAGCAGCAGTCTGTCTGGCACGCAGGTAGGGACTGGAGATAATTGCATCAGGAAGCGAGTGACTACCAAGCAATCCAGCTACCACCTGCACTTCCCGCCGACCTGAGCCGGTTAAGGGTCTTAATGCATCCGATGGCGCTGTTGCAGCAGCATCCCCGTGACGCATCAAAGTAATTAACAAAGTCCTGTTCCGATAAATTCCGCCGAGCTTGGCAATTTAACCCCAGAAAAGCGGGTCAAGCCGTCAATTCCAGCAGCAGTTTATTCAATTTCTGCACATAATTAGCCGGGTCATCCAGCTGGCCACCCTCAGCTAACAATGCCTGATCATAAAGCACGCCAGACAGACTCTTAAAACGGTCAACGTCTACCTCCTGGTCAAGCCGCACAATTAAAGGGTGTTCCGGATTGATTTCAAAAATACGTTTAGAAGAAGGTACTTCCTGACCTGCAGACTCCAGAATACGACGCATCTGCATACCCATGTCATCCTCCGTTACCACCAGGCATGCGGGGGAATCGGTAAGCCGGTGGGTCACCCTGACCTGTTCTACCTGCTCGCCTAATTCATCGCTGAGCCGGGTTACCAGATCAGAGAACTCTTTAGCGATTTCTTCCGATGCCTTCTTTTCTTCAGAATCCTCCAGTGCACCCAAATCAAGTGAGCCCTTGGCAACATCCTGGAGCATTTTTCCATCAAACTCCATGAGATGATTAACCAACCATTCATCTATCCGATCGGTGAGCAGCAGCACTTCAATATCTTTCTTTTTGAATACCTCCAGATGGGGACTATTCGATGCTGTTTGAAGATTTTCCGCGGCTACATAATAAATCTTAGATTGCTCAGGTTGCATACGAGACAAATAAGCATCGAGCGATTGATCCTGAACCTCTGACCCTGTATGGGTAGTCGAAAACCGCAGCAATTTAGCAATTTTTTCCTTATTGCCAAAATCCTCTGCTGGCCCTTCTTTCAAAACCTGGCCAAATTCATTCCAGAATAGTTGATACTGTTCCGCTTCCTTCTTCGACAGTTTATCGAGCATATCCAAACTTCGTTTGGTAAGCGCGTTCCTCATGGACTCTATTGCAGGATCTTTCTGCAGTAGTTCCCTTGAAATATTCAGAGACAGATCATTGGAATCAACAACCCCCTTAATGAACCTCAAATAAAGCGGTAGAAACTGTTCAGCATCGTCCATGATAAACACGCGCTGAACGAACAGCTTCAGACCCTTTATCGATTCTCGATTCCACAAATCAAAAGGGGCTTTACCCGGCACAAAAATAAGACTGGTATAGTCCAGTTTCCCTTCAACTTTATTATGGCTCCAGGTTAATGGGTTCTCAAAATCATGAGAAATATGCTTATAAAATGCCTCGTACTCCTCCTTACCGACCTCACTCCTAGGTCGAGTCCACAACGCAGTCGCACTATTAACCACCTCGTCTTGGGCTACTACGTCCGCATCAGTATCTGATTCAGCCTCATCTGCCGAACCGGGCTCCGCTGGCAGAGCCATGATAACGGGCACCGAAACATGGTCTGCGTATTTTTTAATGACCGTCTTCAGACGGAAATTGTCGAGATATTCTTCGTTATCCGCCTTCAGGTACAAGGTCACCTGAGTGCCCCTTGCTTCCCGGGTTATGGTTTCCACCTCAAAATCTGCTTCGCCGCTAGAGGTCCAGCGCACGGCTTCTTCTGCAGTGACTCGGGCTGAACGTGATTCAACCACCACCTTGCTGGCAACGATAAAAGAAGCATAAAAGCCCACACCAAACTGACCGATCAGTTGAGAATCCTTCTGCTCATCACCCGTTAACTCTGACATGAACTGGGCCGTTCCCGACTTGGCAATGGTACCGAGGTTTTCAATGGCCTCGTCCCGTGACATGCCTATTCCATTATCAGTCAAGGTTATTGTTTTCGCTTCTGGGTCAACGTCGATACGGATACTCAAATCGCCATCAGAAGGTGATAACGCTGCTTCTGTGAGACTGGCAAAGCGAAACTTATCGATGGCATCCGATGCGTTTGATATGAGTTCCCGCAGGAAGATTTCTCTATTTGAATACAAAGAATGGATCATCAATTGCAGCAGCTGTTTAGCTTCTGTCTGAAAACCCATTTTTTTCTTTTTAGCAGTCTTGGCCATTTTCTTTCGCTCCGTCATATCGATGACAGATAGCTGGGGGCAATACTACAAAATTTCAACCCCGACCCGGGTTAAAAAACAATCGCTTCAGGTTCAGAGTTGCCTGCTGGTGTTAACACCAACCGGTAATTTCACCCAAAGCTGAGCCAATAGAATCAAGACTTTTCACGGTACACACTCCGGCGGCAGCTAAAGCAGAAAACTTATCCTCTGCGGTGCCTTTTCCTCCGGCAATAATGGCCCCGGCGTGCCCCATACGTTTACCCGGCGGCGCGGTCACGCCAGCTATATAACTCACCACTGGCTTGGTCACATTTGCTCTGATAAATTCGGCGGCTTCTTCTTCTGCCGTGCCGCCAATTTCACCAACCATGACAATCGCTTCTGTTGCCGGGTCTTTCTGAAACAACGCCAGGATATCCACGAAATGACTTCCAGGTATGGGATCACCACCAATACCAACGCAGCTACTCTGGCCAAAACCCAGGTCGGTGGTTTGTTTTACTGCTTCATAGGTCAGCGTTCCTGAACGAGACACGATACCCACCCTTCCAGGTAAGTGAATATCACCTGGCATAATTCCAATTTTGCACTCCCCGGGGGTAATAACGCCTGGGCAATTTGGACCAATCAGACGCGTTCCCAACTCGTCCATCCGTACTTTCACGGCAAGCATATCCAGCGTAGGGACACCCTCTGTAATACAGACTACCAGTTTAATTCCAGCTTCAGCCGCTTCTAAAATACCATCTTTAGCGAAAGGTGCGGGTACATAAATGACGCTGGCATCTGCCCCGGTAGCCTGCACAGCTTCAGCAACGGTATTAAATACCGGTAGATCCAAATGGGTCTGGCCACCTTTCCCGGGCGTAATACCGCCTACCATTTTAGTACCATAAGCAATTGCCTGCTGAGAATGTAAGGTCCCCTGAGCCCCTGTGAAACCCTGGCAGATAACTTTGGTATCTTTGTTGATTAGGATACTCACAATGCTTCTCCAGCGGCCTTGACCACTTGTTCAACAGCATCGGTTAAACTCGTTGCTGCAATAATATCTACATCACTGCCAGCCAAGGTCTGTACGCCTAAGGCCGCATTGTTGCCCTCAAATCGAACTACCACCGGAACCTTAACGCCAACGTCTCGTACTGCACCAACGATACCTGCCGCGATAATGTCGCATTGAACAATGCCGCCAAAAATATTAATAAGGATGGCTTTAACAGCACTGTCCGACAGGATGATCTTAAAAGCCTCACTGACTGCTTCCTTGGTCGCTCCCCCGCCGACATCGAGGAAATTAGCCGGCTCACCTCCACACAGCTTTACCAGGTCCATAGTCCCCATGGCCAATCCAGCGCCATTCACCATACAACCGATATTACCTTCGAGGGCAACATAGTTAAGCCCATATTCCCCGGCCTGCCTCTCTCTTTCATCCTCCTGGCTGGGATCGCGCATGGCAGCCAGGCTCTGCTGTCTAAATAGTGCATTACTATCTATTGATACTTTAGCATCAAGACAAAGTACGTCTCCTGCATCGGTGATCACCAACGGGTTGATTTCCAGTAATGAAAGGTCCCGTTCCTGAAACATCTTGGCCAGGGCTAGAAAGATACTGGCAAACTGGTTGATCTGCCGCCCCTCCAGGCCCAGCTTAAAGGCGAGTTGTCGCCCCTGATAGGCCTGGGCCCCCTGGGTAGGATGTATGATCGCCTTAATGATTTTTTCAGGTGTTTGTCGAGCTACTTCTTCTATTTCTACACCGCCCTCGGTTGATGCCATGAAAATGACTCTCTTTGACGACCGATCAATGACGGCACCAAGATAGAGTTCGCGGGAAATTCCAGTACATGCCTCTACAAAAATTTTACTGACAGGCTGCCCATACTCGTCAGTCTGGGCAGTAACCAGGTGGGTACCGATCAATTTGTCCGCGAATGCACCAACTTCATCCAGATCCGAAAATAACTTCACACCGCCAGCTTTGCCTCTCCCTCCAGCGTGAACCTGCGCTTTTACGACCCACCGGTTGCCACCAATAGCCTGGGCTGCTGCTATAGCCTCAGCGCCGGAATCAACGGCATGTCCTGCCGATACGGGCAGCCCATACTCAGCGAACAGTTGTTTTGCCTGATATTCATGAAGATTCATATTCTTTACATCCTTAGCTTGAACATTATGATCAATTTATTGGAATCGACAGCATGTCCCGCCGATACGGGCAACCCCCTATTCAGCAAACAGGCGGGTCTGCCTGATACTCGTGACGATTCATATTCTTTACATCCTTACCTTGAACATTATGCTCAATTTAATCGCAGGAACGACGTTATTTATTTTCTCTTTTTGCGGTTGCTAATATGTATAGCATGACCCGAAACCGCCAGCGCAGCCTCATGCAGGCCCTCTGATAGTGACGGGTGAGCAAACATGGTCAGCCCCAGATCTTCCGCAGTGGCTCCAAATTCCATCGCAATAACCGCTTCTGAGATTAACTCTGAGACATGCGCGCCCATCATGTGCACGCCGAGAATCTGGTCTGAGTCGGCATCCGCCAACACTTTAATCATGCCGACCGTTTCTTTGCTAGCCAGGGCCCGTCCACTGGCCGCCATGGGGAACACACCACTTGTGTAGGCAATGCCAGCAGCCTTCAGCTGTTCTTCGCTCTGGCCAACCCAGGCGACTTCAGGATTGGTATAAATGACCGATGGCACGCATTCATAATTGACCACAGGCTTTGCCCCGGCAATTCGCTCAGCAACCATGATGCCTTCTTCCATGCCCTTATGAGCCAACATCGGCCCACGCACAACATCGCCCACTGCAAAAACACTCACCGCATCAGTAGCGCAAAGATCGTTAACCTGTACAAAGCCTCGCTCATCCAATTGCACACCGCTATCTGCTGACAGTACGCCCTGAGTGAACGGCCTCCGGCCAACGGCGACAATCACCTTATCCACAACAAGTTCCTGATCTCCTTGTTTGTCAGTGTAGCTCACCACCACTTCATTTTTCTCGACCCGAGTGCCAGTTACTCTGGTACCCAATCTGATATCCAATCCCTGCTTTTTAAACTGTTTCGCGGCTTCTTTCGACAGTTGCTGGTCGGCATTGGGCAGAAATTCATCAAGCGCTTCCAGAACGATCACCTCAGCTCCCAGGCGACTCCAGACACTGCCTAATTCCAAACCAATTACGCCTGCACCAATGACCCCCAGTCTGTCTGGGACAGCTGCAAGCTCTAGTGCCCCTTCAGAATCAATCACCCTTTCCCCATCCATTGGGCAAGGCGGAATATCTACCGGCACCGAACCCGTTGCCAGTATGACATTGTCTGCACCGAGTTCCTGTGACTGACCATCTGTGAAAGTGAGCGTTACCTTTCTACCTGCGCCTAATTCCGCTGTCGCGGTATAGACTTTAACATCATTGGCTTTTAAGAGTCCGGCTACTCCCCGGGTTAAACCTTTTACGATGTCACGCTTATTTTTCTGCATGGTGGCAATATCAATTCCTACTTTCCCAGTGGTAATCCCAAGACCAGAAAACCCATCCTTGGCCAAGCTATATTTGTGCGAAATATCCAAGAGTGTTTTTGAAGGAATACAACCCACATTCAGACAAGTCCCACCAAGAACCCCTGTTCCGGAAGCATCAACCCATTTATCGATACAGGCCGTTTTCAGTCCAAGCTGGGACGCCCGAATAGCTGCATGGTAGCCTGCAGGTCCTGCGCCAATCACTATTACATCGAAATAATCGCTCATTTACCTTCCCTCCTTACTCAAATATCCAGCAAAATTCTAGCGGGGTCTTCAAGGAACGCTTTAATGGTAACTAAAAATCTTACCGCTTCGGAACCATCAATCAATCTGTGGTCATAGGACAAAGCCAGATACATCATGGGTCGGATCACTACTTGTCCATTATCAGCGACAGGTCGTGCCTGAATTTTATGCATCCCCAATATGCCAGTCTGGGGTGGATTCAAAATAGGAGTCGAGAGCAATGAACCAAAAATACCTCCATTGGACAAGGTAAAAGTACCACCGGTAATTTCATCAATGGACAGCTTGCCATTCTGAGCTTTTTCACCGAAAGCCTTTATCCTTTCCTCAATTTCGGCCAGTCCAAGGCTATCTGCATCGCGAAGAACTGGCACCACCAGCCCCCTGGGTGATCCTACTGCTACGCCAATATCCTGATAACCATGGTATACGATATCATTGCCATCAATGGATGCATTGACTCCCGGAAATCGCTTCAGGGCTTCCACACAAGCTCTTACAAAAAATGACATAAAACCCAGTCGGGTGCCATTATGGGCTTCTGCGAAGGCTTCTTTATATTTACTGCGTAGATCCATTATTGCCTGCATATCAACTTCATTGAACGTCGTCAATATCGCCGCTGTCTGCTGAGCTTCGACCAATCGCCTTGCTATACTAGCTCTGAGTCGTGTCATAGGCACACGGCGTTCAATACGACCCCCCTTGGTTGAATTGGCCTCCTCGGCAGACGAGGTCTCCGTGGGCAAGGCGACCGACTGCGTTTCCTTAACCACTGTTTGCGGATTTGCCTTTACTACATCACCCCGGGTTATCATTCCGCCCTTACCCGTTCCTGTTATATCGCTTAATTCCAAGCCCCTTTCACTGGCCAGTTTCCTGGCGGACGGGCTCGCCCTCAAAGGCTGTGCTGCAACCCCAGACGATACCGGCTTGACAACCATCGTCTCGACTGCGGGCTGATCGTTTGAGCCTGATTCAAAATCAGCCAGAACATCTGCTGACAATATCGTATCACCCGTGGTTTTAATTATTCTGGTTACCTTTCCATCCGATGGTGCTACCACTTCCAATACCACCTTATCGGTTTCTATGTCCACCAGGACCTGGTCTCGGAGCACAAACTCATGCTCTGTTACATGCCATTGAGCGACTTCACCATCGGCAATTGACTCCGGGAAATCGGGTGCTTTAATTTCCATCATTTAACTTCCTTAAACTTGTCCTGGGTCCTGCTCCTGAATACGGCCAAATAAAGCAGCCTGCAGTAACTGTTTCTGTTGTTGTAGGTGAATTGACATATACCCAGCTGCAGCTGCAGCTGACCCTGCGCGACCTGCATAATCGAGATTCATGTCAGGATGGAAACGATGAATCACACGCCGCATATGGTGCTGACTACTGTACCAGGCACCCTGGTTCATTGGCTCTTCCTGGCACCAGGCTACTGCTATTACATTAGGGTATTGCCCGACAATCTGCTCCAGCAGCTGTTTCGGAAAAGGATATAGCTGCTCAATTCGAATAATAGCGACATGCTCCAAAGCTGCTTCTGAGCTTGCTTCGAGCAAGTCAAAGTAAACCTTGCCACTACACAGGACCAGTCGTGTCACCTGATCGCAACACTGGCTCCGACTGCTATCATCTATCACTGGTGAAAACTCACCCTCGGTTAGATCTTCCAGCGAAGAAACTGCGTCTCTATGTCGTAATAAGCTCTTGGGCGAAAGAACAATCAGGGGTTTTCTAAGTGGGCGGATCATCTGGCGGCGCAGCACGTGAAAAATCTGTGCTGGCGTCGTGGGTACGCAAACCTGAATATTATGCTCGGCACTCAACTGCAGATAACGCTCAAGCCGGGCCGAAGAATGTTCCGGGCCAGCGCCCTCGTAGCCATGCGGTAGTAACATCGTCAATCCAGACAGGCGCCCCCACTTATGTTCCCCACTGGTAATAAACTGATCAATAACGACCTGAGCACCATTTGCAAAATCACCGAACTGAGCTTCCCAGACTACCAGCGTATCAGGGCTTGTCTGCGAGTAGCCATATTCAAAGGCGAGTACCGCTTCTTCAGAAAGAAACGAGTCATAAAGCATAAATTTTCCAGCCAGACCAGCATTGGCCAGAGGCGAGAAATCTTGCTCACTACCCTGGTCATGTAGAATTGCGTGGCGATGGGCAAATGTGCCCCTGCCAACGTCCTGGCCAGTCAATCGAATCTGAAAGCCCTCATCAAGCAGTGTTGCATAGGCCATCATTTCTGCAAAACCCCAGTTAATTAGTTTCGCCCCGGCAGCCATTTTCCTGCGATCGGCGGCTATCTTTTCTACCTGTCGATGCAACAAAAACTCATCCGGCAGTGCCAGCAGTTTACCGGCAAGGTGCTGGAATTTTTTAATATCGATCTGCGTGTTCGCCGGGATATCCCAGTCGTGGTCTAAATAAGGTCGCCAATCCACATGCAGTGCTGTATTAGATTCCTTCAGATAATCCCAGGCTACGGCGTTGCCTTCATCCAAGGCATCTCGATACGCTTCCATGCGTCGCTGGTACTCGTGCTCATCGATAGCACCTTCTTTGATCAATTTTTTAGAATACTGATCTAAGGTGGTGGGATGTTTCCTGATGACTTTATACATAGTCGGCTGGGTAATAGACGGCTCATCACCTTCGTTATGGCCTCGTCTTCGGTAACAGACAATATCTATAACGACATCTTTACTAAAAGCCATTCGGTAGTCCAACGCCATCTGCGATACAAAAAGCACAGCCTCTGGATCATCACCATTCACGTGAAAAATAGGCGCTTGAACCATTTTAGCAACTTCGGTGCAATATCGAGTGGAGCGCGCGTCTTCTGGTTTACTAATGGTATAGCCGATCTGGTTGTTGATAATAACGTGAATCGTACCACCCGTATGAAAGCCTCTGGTCTGGGACATCTGGAAAGTTTCCATCACCACGCCCTGGCCGGCAAAAGCTGCATCACCATGCACATTTATGGCAAGCACTTTTTCCCCAGCAGGATCTTCGCGTCGGTCCATACGCGCCCTGACTGAGCCGACGATCACGGGTGCCGCAATCTCAAGATGGCTCGGGTTAAATGCCAGGGCCAGATGCATTTCACCACCTGGGGTCATTAAATTTGAAGAAAATCCTTGGTGATACTTTACATCCCCTGAGCCTCTCTCAGCTTTGAATCGGCCTTCAAATTCATCAAATAATTGCGCTGGGTCTTTACCCAGCAGATTTACCAGCACATTGAGCCGGCCCCGGTGTGCCATGCCAATAACGGTTTCCACTACCCCAGCAGTACCGGCTCGATGGATCAGTTCAGCCAGCGAACAGATAAAAGTTTCAGCACCTTCCAGCCCAAAACGTTTTGTACCGGGGTATTTTTTACCAAGATATCGCTCCAAACCTTCCGCCGCCAGGATTCGATCCAGCAATCGTCGCTTTGTACCATGTCCATAGTGTGGCCTGGAGCGAGAGCTTTCCATTCTCTGCTGAACCCAGGTTAGCTCTTCCTGATTAGTGATATGCATGTACTCGGCACCGATCGAACCGCAATAGGTCTCTTCTAGAACCTGGATAATATCGCTGAGTTTGGCTTCAGGTTCATCCATGGACAATGAGCCTACCTGAAACCGAGTGTCGTAATCAGCTTGGGAAAGTCCATGATAGGTTAACTCTAGAGAAGGAACGGCATCTATCTCGGTCAGGCCCAACGGATCAAGATTTGCCCTTAAGTGTCCTCTTCTCCGATAACCGTAAATCAGTTCGCCAATAGCGAACTGCTTCTGCTCATAATTAGCTGAAACGGTAGTGGCCGAAACGGGTTCCACCCTGTTCTGATTCCTGGCCAGTAACAGGAAATGCTCTCGAATCGTTTTATGAGACAAATCAGACTGGGCTCGGCCTGTGTGATGAGGCAGAGAATCAAAATAATTCCGCCAGCAATCAGGGCTATTAGCTGGATCAAGCAAATAATCCTCATAAAGAGACTCTACATAGGATGCATTGCCCCCGGAAATATGGCTGGTTCGCCACATTGTTTCCATGAAGCTATCTGACATCTTAACCCATCTTTCTTTTATGAATATTTTCCAATTGTAACGGAGCTACAACTCAAGTTGTATGCTTTAAGGAGAATCCGGTATCTTATCCCCAAACTAATTCAAACGGCTCGACCCATTAACATAGTACGGATATGACCAATGGCCCGTGTGGGATTGAGTCCTTTCGGACACACACTGACACAATTCATAATGCCCCGACAACGAAATACACTAAACGGGTCCTGCAACGCTTCAAGACGCTCATCAGTTGCAGTATCACGACTATCGGCCAGGAAGCGGTAGGCCTGAAGTAAACCTGCCGGGCCAATAAATTTGTCTGGGTTCCACCAGAATGAAGGACAGGAAGTCGAGCAACAAGCACACAGAATACACTCATAGAGTCCGTCCAGCTTTTCTCTGTCTTGCGGGGACTGCAGGCGCTCCGTGGCCGGCGGCGAATTGTCATTGATCAGATACGGCTTTATGGCCTCATAGTTTTCATAAAACTGGGTCATATCAACAACCAGATCCCGTACCACAGGTAGTCCCGGAAGCGGTCTGAGTTTCAGCGCACCCGCACCGGCAACCTCAGATATGGGGGTAATGCAGGCAAGCCCATTTTTGCCATTCATGTTTATGCCATCGGAGCCGCACACGCCTTCCCGACAGGATCGCCGATAAGACAGTGATGGGTCCTGCTCCTTCAATAAAGCCATTACGTCCAACACCATCAAATCTCTACCCGCAGGTATATCTACATTAAAATCCTGCATACGAGGCTTTTCATCAATTTCCGGGTTAAATCGATATACACTTACCTGCATCTGCCTGCCCTCGACCAGTTAATCCAAATTCATCTATCATCTGAAACAAAACTCCAGTACTGCGACTTTTCTTTAAAGCAACAAGGCTTGATTGCAAGCCAATACAAACCCAATTCCAATAAAGCGAGCCAAAGCGGCGAGCCTAACAATGCTGACTAATACGTCCTTACTTGCGGTTGGAAAGTCTCGACGGTCACGGGCTCAAAATTTACAGCTCTTTGCGACAGCGTCTTTGCCACAGGGTTATAAATAGAATGAGCGAGCCAGTTTTCATCGTCACGATCCTTATAGTCGTCTCTTGCATGAGCCCCTCTGGTTTCTTTTCTACCTTCCGCACTGAACGCGGTGGCTTCCGCTACCTCGAGCAGATTGTCGAGTTCAAGTGCCTCCAGGCGAGCGGTATTAAAGGTGTTACTTTTATCCTGCAAATAAGCGTGACCAATGCGCTCGCGTAAATCAGCCAATGTCTTAATCCCTTCCTGCATAGGGGCTTCTTTTCTGAAAACACCAAAATTCATCTGCATACAATCCTGGAGCTCTTTTTTCAGTTTCGCAGGTGACTCACCTTCTGCAGTGGAATTATTCCAGCGATTCAGTCGCTGCATTGCCGCATCCATATCAGATGAACTTGAAGGCTCAAGTTGCACTCCCTCGGTCAGTGCAGCGTTGATGAAAAGGCCTGCAGAACGCCCAAAAACCACCAGATCCAATAACGAATTGCCGCCCAGTCGATTCGCCCCATGTACGGAAACACAAGCGGCTTCGCCAACCGCATAAAGCCCATCTATAATCTGATCTTTACCCTGTTGATCAACAGTAATCGCCTGACCATGGACATTGGTAGGCAGGCCACCCATCATATAATGACAGGTAGGCACCACCGGTATCGGTTCTTTAACGGGATCAACATGAGCAAAAGTTTTCGATAACTCGACAATGCCGGGCAAGCGAGAATGAAGAATATCTTCTCCAAGATGATCTAACTTAAGAAACACGTAATCACCATTTTCACCGGCACCACGGCCATCAAGTATTTCTAGAATCATACTTCTGGCAACGACATCTCGACCGGCAAGATCTTTAGCGTTGGGTGCGTAACGCTCCATAAATCGTTCGCCATCCTTATTGATCAGATACCCCCCTTCGCCCCGACAACCTTCGGTTACCAGCGTTCCTGCGCCAGCAATACCAGTGGGATGAAATTGCCACATCTCCATATCCTGCTGCACAAAACCCGCTCTGAGCGCCATTGCCGTGCCATCGCCAGTATTCATCAGCGCATTAGTAGTCGAGGCATAGATCCTGCCAGCGCCACCGGTAGCAAGAACGGTTGCTTTCGACTTCAAGTAATTAACTTCACCTGTCTCTATACAGATGGCAATCACTCCGGTCACAGCTCCAGCCGCATTTTTTACGAGATCAACGGCAAACCACTCACTGAAGACAGTGGAGCCTGCCTTGACATTGGCCTGGTATAGCGTATGTAACAGGGCATGACCGGTTCTATCAGCAGCTGCACAGGTCCTGGCGGCCTGGCCGCCCTTGCCAAAGTCCTTGGATTGGCCACCAAAAGGGCGCTGGTAAATCCTACCACTTGGGGTTCTGGAAAAAGGCAATCCCATGTGTTCAAGTTCAAAAACCACTTCTGGACCAACGCTACACATATACTCTATGGCGTCCTGGTCACCAATGTAATCAGAGCCCTTAACGGTGTCATACATATGCCAGCGCCAGTCGTCGTCTGGATCATCACTGGCAATAGCACAGGTAATCCCGCCCTGGGCGGAGACAGTATGGGATCTTGTCGGAAAGACCTTTGAAACGATGGCCGTTTTGTGACCGGATTGGGCAAGCTGCAGGCCAGCCCGCAACCCCGATCCACCACCACCTATTATAATTGCATCAAATTCAAGTTCAGCATATTCGGCCATCTTATTGATTTCCCCAAAGAATCTTCATGCCCCAGATTACATAGGCGATTAGTACCAACGCGCAGAGAAGCTGATAACCATAGCGCAGAGGGCTGGCTTTACTGCCGGCATGGTGATCACTCAGATAGTCCGTACCTATCGTCCACATCCCGATCCAGGCATGGGCGCAGGTCGCCAATAAGGCTATGACTGTGGCGACTTGCATCCAGGTCATGGAAAACAGATTTTGCCAAGCTATAAAATTCAACTCAGGGATAGCCACTATGACTGCAAACAGCAAGAGGGTATAGGCTGCAAGCAACAAAGCAGAAAATCTCTGGATATACCAGTCACGAACGCCGTTTTCAGCCAAACCCTTCATCTTAAAAACCTTTCTCCTTTAACCTATTTCCTTGCAACTCAATTGAAACCAGCACCTGGCTCATTTAAGTATTGCTCAAACAGATACTTTTGATATCTCAATTTTGCTTATCAATACTTTTCTTAACAATATTATTCTTTACAATATTTTTCTTAACAGTATTTTTAAGCAGCCCATTTAAACTTGCAGCCTCACCAGCTGAAACCAGTCCCTGAGCTGACCCTTAAACGCCCTTTTTCACAAAACCCAATAACCTGCCAGCGAAGAGAGAATGGCGGTTATCACAAAAACACTTTTTGCAGCAAAGGAACCCATTGCAAAGGAATGTTCCCGGCCGCTATCCAAAATGAGATGCTTAATACCTGCGAAAAAGTGATATGCCAACGCAGTCAGGATAACCCAGCTGGCCATCTTACCTGGCACAGATGCCAGTATCTTGATGATCTCCGCAAAACTTTCCTCTGATGCCAACGAGGCATCCAGAACATATAACGCCAGGCCAATGGCCATAAACAAGACTATACCTGCAATTCGGTTGCTGATTGAAGCCAATGCAGTAATCGGCCACCTGAACTGCAGCAAATCCAGCAGGCCCACATTAGTTGGCTGGGGATTATGTTTCATCGATCCTGTCTCCAGTTGTGAGTCGACTCGATCCATTCTTATGGATATGCTAAGTTTTACCGAAAACATCGAGCCCTGCCTGGCCGGCAGTAATCGCTTCAAGTGCTGACCAAGGCGCGAGCAATGATAAAATTTTCATCATTAAATTACAATTGGCAAGGTCAAATTCATCACGTCTGTTAGACTGTACAAATCCTGCAGGTTTTGCTTTCATACAATATTCTTAGACGAGTTAAGGCAACCGTACTCGAATTAAAACAAGGGAAACCTGATCGGCTTGGCTGCGAAAGATAGGCAACAGATAAATCAGTATCGTAGTGCCAGAACAGGACCCAGGACAGCATTCAGTCTAGAAGCTTGAGACTTTTAAATAGAACCAAGGATTTATTGAGAGGCTATTTAAAACAATAATATAGACTACGAATACTGAAAGCCGCTTACAAAATGGAACCATATATGAAACAAATGGCCACCCTCAATATAGATGGAAAATCAATAGAGTTACCCGTTCTGGAAGCAGCATCTGGTGCCAATGTCATTGATGTACGCAGCCTCAGCGGCGCCGGGATATTCACCTATGACCCGGGGTTTTTATCCACCGCAAGCTGTGACTCGAAAATCACCTACATCGACGGCGATGCCGGTATCCTCATGCACAGAGGATATCCCATCGAACAACTTGCGGGTCAGTCAGAACACCTGGAGGTTTGCTACCTGTTATTACATGGCGAATTACCCAAAGAAAACCAATTAGCCGCATTCAAGGACGACATCAATAAGCGCATGCCAGTCGACGATGAGTTCGCTAAACTGTTTGATGGTTTTAACAGTTCAGCACACCCTATGTCCATGCTTTGTGCTGCAGTGGCGGGCCTCGCGGCTCAGTTCCATGACGGTCTGGACATCTACAATGAAGATCACCGAACAGAGTCTGCGCTACAGTTAATTGCAAAGATGCCGACTCTGGCAGCCATGACCTATAGAAAAATAACAGCCCAGCCCTTTGTGGCTCCCAACCCAGAGTTAGACTATGCCGAAAATTTCCTGAACATGTGTTTTGGTGATCCGGGCCAGACGTCAAAGATCAGCAGCACCATGGCAAGCGCTATGGATAAAATTTTCATTCTTCACGCCGACCACGAACAAAACGCGTCAACTTCTACAGTACGCTTGGCTGGATCTACCGAAGCCAATCCGTACGCCGCCATAGCTGCTGGCATTGCCGCTTTATGGGGCCCTTCGCATGGTGGTGCCAACGAGGCCGTGCTCACAATGCTGGAACAAATTGGCGATATAAGCGACGTGGCTAAATATGTAGACAAAGCCAAGGATAAGGGTGACTCATTCAAACTGATGGGCTTTGGACACAGAGTCTATAAAAATTTTGATCCAAGGGCGCTGGTCATGCAAGATAGCTGTCATGCGGTTCTTGCTGAAAAGAACATTGAAGACGAACCCCTCCTCAAAATAGCGACCCGCCTGGAAAAAATCGCCAGAGAAGAACCCTATTTCATAGAGCGCAGACTGTACCCGAATATTGATTTTTATTCCGGCATCACCCTCAAAGCGATGTCTATCCCGACAAGTATGTATACCGTCGTGTTTGCCCTAGGTAGGACGCCAGGGTGGATCAGCCACTGGTGTGAGATGCTGTCAGAACCCTTTAAAATAGGTCGTCCTCGGCAGTTGTACCTCGGCAGCCAGCAAAGGAATTACACAGAGATCAGTTCTCGCTGAAATAACAGTCCAATTATCCATGCTCCGATCATCATCACAAGGAACCTCCATTGACCATCAGCGCTATTATCGAAACCAACCAAGGAACCATTAATCTACAGCTCTACAGCGACGAGACACCTGTAACGGTAGCCAATTTTATTAATCTTGGACAGAGAGGCTATTACAACGGTTTGGCCTTCCATCGCGTCATAAGCGATTTTATGATTCAGGGAGGTTGCCCTCTAGGCACGGGCACGGGTGACCCCGGCTATCGCTTTGAAGACGAGTTCAGTAACGATTTAAAGCACAATCGACCCGGCATCCTGTCCATGGCAAATGCCGGACCAGGAACCAACGGCAGCCAATTCTTCATCACGCATGTCGCCACATCTCATCTAGATGGCAATCACAGTGTATTCGGTACCGTTGTTGATTCCCAGGACCAGGACGTTGTCAATTCCATCAGTCAGGGAGACCACATTGTCAGCATGGAATTTTCAGGCGATGTCCAGGCCTTACTCGAAGCCCAGAGCGGGAGAATAGCGCAGTGGAACGAAGCTCTTGCAACTGCATTTCCGGATCTGTGAAACCCAGACGACTATTCAGCGACCTGAAAGCGCATGCCTGAAGCCGGCCTTAATCCGATATGAAAGGCGTTATCCTTGATAGCAGTAGCCTGGGTGATCTGGTTGATCTAACTCCCATTACTGCCTCGTTAACTGAGTGGCAGGTGTACCCGTTCACCCGGGCCAAAGATATCCTCCCTCGGATACGCGATGCACAGGTCATATTAACTAATAAAATTCTGCTTGATCGAACCGCATTCGAGCAGAATCCGCAAATTGAGCTTGTCAGTATCATGGCCACCGGCAGCAATAATATCGACCTGATAGCCGCCAGGAACTCCGGCGTGACTGTATGCAATGCTATTGCCTATGCGACGCCCTCGGTGGTGCAGCATACGTTGACGCTGTTATTGAATTTATTTACCAGCATGCCCCGTTACCTAACAGATACTCGGGAGGGCCGCTGGCAGCAGTCTGACGTGTTCTGTCGACTAGACCACCCAATTATTGAAATAAAGGGCAAGACGCTGGGTATTGTAGGACTGGGTGAACTAGGCCATGCAGTTGCACTGGCAGCACGGTCGCTCGGCATGGAAGTCATTGCCGCAAACAGTAGCGGCAAAAAACGTGCCGCGACACCTGACATGCCGGGCACAGATCCTATCCCAAGAGTTACCTTGAACGAATTACTAGAAAGAGCAGACGTTGTTTCGCTGCACTGTCCCCTCACTACCGACAACGATCAGTTCATCAATGCCGAAAAACTGGCCTTTATGCGATCAGAAGCTTTCCTAATCAATACTGCACGGGGCGGACTTGTCGATAGTCAGGCGCTGATTGATGCCCTGGCCAACAACCAATTGGCCGGTGCCGCAGTAGATGTCCTGGATCAGGAACCTGCAACTGCCAATGAACCGCTACTCAATCATCCCAACTTGAATTTATTGATTACACCGCATAACGCCTGGGGTGCGCTTGAATCTCGGCAAAGACTAATCGTTCAGATGCAAGAAAACATCACCCACTACCTCAATAGGGCCCCGGTCAGGATGATCACCGGGCCAGCACTCGCATAGCCGCTTCGATACCTTTTGGAGACAGATGATACATTTCATCTGCTACCAGCTTTCTTGTCAGCTGAATACTGGGTGAGCCCCGCCAAAATTTTTCTTGAACAGGATTCAACCAGACCAACTTACGATAGTGCTCCTTCAAGCGCGTCAACCACGCACTACCCGGTAGCTGATTAAAATGTTCCAAGCTTCCGCCTGGCTCCTGGATTTCGGGCAAGCCAACCTGGGCATCACCTACCAGAATTAGTTTGTAGTCAGCTCCAAACCGGCCAATCAGTTCGGTGATGCTGATTTTTTCTTCGAGACGTCGATCATTGTCTCGCCAGATGGCTTCATAAAGAAAGTTATGAAAATAAAAAATATGCAGGTGCCGAAACTCGGTTGAAGATGCTGAGAACAACTGCTCACACAATTGGACATGCTCATCCATTGAACCACCGGTATCCAATAGCAGCAGTACTTTTACCGAGTTTCTTCGCTCTGGCATCATCACAATATCTAACAAACCGGCATTTCTTGCTGTATTGTTAATGGTAGTTCCGAGATCAAATTCTAATTCAGTAGAAGTGCGAGCAAACTTACGCAGGCGCCTTAAGGCCAACTTTAAGTTCCGCGTCCCAAGTTCTACATCTGAGTCATAATCCCTGAATCGACGCAGCACCCATATCTTTTCAGCCGAAGATCTTCCAGCCTCATCCGTGAGAATTACCTTCTCTCCAGACTCACCTTCATACCCTGCTCCCCTGCCTTCAAAACCATTCTCACCGTGACCCGCGTGATCAGAACCATTTTCGCCTTCACCACTACCATCAGAACCACTTGAGTCCTGATCACCATCCTCAGAACCACCTTCCTCCTGAGCACTGTGGGCGGAACCAGGGTCACTTTCACCCAGGCTTGCGTAGACGGTTGTCGCGTCATCTGCGTCTTTGGGATCGCTGACTTCACTCAATGCTGATAACTCAGCAGGCCAAGGAACCACTTGATTAACACCCTGGTTATTGACTGCGGATGCTTTTTCCAGTAGGCCGAGTTCCTGCCTGGGTGTTTTGCCATCAATCAAATCTTGGTTCGCTGCAGCAAGCCGCGCTTGCACTAGGACATTGCTCTCGTGATAATCCTGTAACAGACCTTCCAGTACGGCTTTTTCAGATTCAGAAAGTTCAGCGAGGAATTGCTTGCGTAGAAATTCCAGCATCGTTTTACTTGTCTCATAAGTAAAAACAGGCGCAAGCGTATCAAGGCCAGTCATAAAATGCTGGAATGCACGATCGAATTTATCAAAATAAGCTTCATCTTTAACCAGACATAGCCGACTCAGATAGTAAAAATCTGCCGAGTTCGCAAAAATCAGGCCTTGGTGCATTCCTAGCATGAAATCCAGCCATTCTCGGATAGAAACGGGAACCTGATACGATTTCAGTAAGTAGAAGTAACGAAGTAACATCATTCACACCATACTAGCTCAAGCCAGTTTAAGGACACATCAAACAAAAATAGACCCCGCCAGGGCGGGCTTGCCAGCCAATCGTAAGCTCATCACTAGACTAAACATTGTAACCTGCGCCTTATTAGCTGGTGCTATAATGCGCGGATGGATGCATCAAGCACAAACGCCGATCAATTCCTGACAGATGAACTTCTAATGTCACTGGAACAGATGACCCGGTTATATCAACGACCCCATTCAGCTCAGGGACTTGCTGCCGGCCTGCCCATGGCTGATGGCAGGATGGACACGAGCCTTTTCGTGCGGGCTGCCGAGCGGGCGGGTTTCAAGGCCAGCGTTCAACAAAGAGCAATAGTCGAAATTCCACAACAGATACTTCCTTGCGTGCTTTTACTTTCTGAGCAGCGAGCCTGCATTTTGGTCGGTAGCAGCGAGACTGCTCTGCAACTTATATTTCCCAGTCACTCGGATGTTGCCGTTGACTGCGACCAAGATGACATCAACCAGGCTTACACTGGCACGTGCCTTTTCTTTAAGGACGACCAGGCTGGAAATATCGGAAACCAGGGTGAGCCATCTCGTAATCATTGGTTTTTTGGCGCTATGGCGAAATCGAAAGGCCTCTACCTGGAGGTCATCCTCGCTTCACTTCTGGTCAACATATTTGCTCTGGTAACACCGTTATTTATTATGAATGTCTATGACCGAGTCGTGCCCAACCACGCTTTAGATACGCTGTGGGTACTGGCATCAGGCGTCGCTCTCGTTCTGGTTTTTGATTTCCTGATGAAATCAATGCGCGGCTATTTCATCGATACCGCAGGAAAGAGAGCGGATATCATGCTGTCAGCAAATACCTTTGAACGCGTCATGAATATGCGAATTGCTGACCGCCCGGCAAAAGTAGGTAGTTTTGCCAATAATCTCCAGGAATTTGACCAGTTCAGAGAATTTTTTACTTCGACAACGCTGATCACAGTGATTGACCTACCTTTTGTTCTGCTTTTCATCACCCTCATCTATGGTATAGCTGGAAACCTAGCGCTCATTCCGCTGTTTATGATTCCTATCATTATAGTGATCGGCCTTTTATTCCAGAAGCGGCTGCAAACTACCATTGAGGATATATTTACGGAGTCATCGCGCAAAACAGCGATGTTGATTGAAACACTATATTCCCTGGAGGCAATCAAAGTAGCTCAGGCAGAGGGCGCCATGCAGAGTCGCTGGGAAGCTCACAACAGCAAACTGGCAAAAATGGGTCTGCGATCCCGCTTGCTTTCTCTGTCAACCCTTAATCTAACCCAGTTAGGACAGCAGGTAGCATCCATAGGCGTCGTAATTGGCGGGGTTTACGCCATCAGCGACGGAACTCTTTCTGTCGGCGGACTAATAGCCTGTACCATCCTGACCGGTCGATGCCTGGTTCCCATGTCACAAGTTGCCGGGATACTGACTCGCTATCATCATTCCATTGCTGCCTATCGAACCATCGATGCGATGATGTCATTGCCCACCGAAAGAGAACCTGGCCAAAAATTTCTGCACAGGCCAAAAGTTTCATCTGATTGTCAGTTCAGGGATGTCGGATTCGCCTATCCCGGCCAGGATACAAAAGCACTGGAGCATGTGTCGTTCCACATTCATGCCGGAGAAAAAGTAGGCATTATTGGTCGAACAGGATCAGGGAAATCCACTCTGCATCGTCTGATGTGTAAATTTTATCTGCCCGAGTCAGGGTCAATTCTCATCGGTGGTACCGACATAAGGCAAATTGATCCGGCAGACTTGAGACGAAACATTAACTATGTGCCCCAGGATGTCACCTTAACCAGTGGCACAGTCAGGGATAACATTACCTTTGGTAATGCCCTGGCGACTGACGCCGACGTCCTCAAAGCTGCCGAACTGGCCGGCATCGCAAGTTATCTGAATCAACATCCTCAGGGCTTTGATCTAGAGGTAGGAGAACGGGGACAGCAACTTTCAGGTGGGCAAAGGCAAGGCATTGCCATCGCTCGCGCACTACTTAGCCAGGCCTCATTACTACTGCTAGATGAGCCCAGTAATGCTATGGATAACGTGACTGAAGCAAGTTTTATCTCAGGGCTACAGAAATACATTCAGGACAAGACCCTGATACTGGTGACACACCGTTCTTCCATGCTGGCCCTGGTCGATCGCCTGATTGTCATCAACCTCGGTAAGGTTGTCATCGATGGTCCCAGAGAAGAAGTTCTGGAAAAACTCGCCAGCGGAAGCAATCAACAATGATTCGTCAAAAAGACCGAGAGTTCATGTCAGATAGAATAGTAGCCGAAACAGAGGCTGCCCCCCTGATTAGTCATGGCATTGTGATACTGACGGCACTGTTTGTAATAACCGCCCTCATATGGGCAAATTATGCCAGTCTGGACGAGGTTGCCCGGGCACAGGGCAGGGTAATTTCTTCTACCCAGATACAAATTATCCAGAACCTCGAAGGCGGCATCATAGCCGAGGTCATGGTCTCTAACGGTGATATGGTGATTAAAGGCCAACCTCTGATTCGTATAGATGACACTCGATTTGCTTCATCCTTTAACCAGAGCCAGTCATCCATCGATGTGCTGCAGTATCGGGCAGCTCGACTAACTGCTGAACTATCCGGCGAGGACCTCGAGGTGCCTGCCGGGCTGAGCAGCGATCAACTTGAATTGTTCCAGAATGAGGTCAGCCTGTACCAGACTCGAAGAAATGAATTACAGAGCAGCCTTGGTATCTTAAAGCAACAGTTAAAACAGCACTCCCAGGCCCGACAGGCCTTGCTCAGCGAGTTCCAGAAGCTGAAAACCAACGCAGCACTCGCCAAGCAGGAACTTGCGTTAACCACGCCTGCGGTTAAATCAGGTGCCGTATCAAAAATCGAACTACTCAGGTTGCAACGAGCAGTCAACGAAGCCAAGGGCCGCCTGGAGGAATCCCGCTTGAAACTACCCCTGGCAGCGGCGGTAATAGAGGAAGCAAGGAAAAAGATAGATGAACGCAATCAGCACTTCCTGTCCGCCGCTCAGGAAGATTTTACAAAAGTGAAAGCAGAATTAAGTCAACTCACATTTTCAAAGGTAGCGCTGCAAGACCGAGTCGCCAGGACTTCAGTTCGCTCACCGGTGGATGGCATCGTTAACCAGGTTTTAGTTAACACCATCGGCGCCGTTGTCCAGCCTGGAATGGACCTTATTGAAATTGCGCCAAGCAACGATACGCTGCTGATCGATGCCAGAATCAGGCCTTCTGATATTGCCTTTATCCGTCCCGGCCAAGCAGCAACCGTTAAACTAACCGCATACGACTATTCGATTTATGGTGGATTGGACGCTGTTCTCGAACGCATCAGCGCAGATACCATCGTCGATGCAAGCGGTGAACATTTTTTTCAGATTCAAGTGCGTACCCAGACCAATTATATTGGCTCAAGCAAAGATCCTCTGCCAATTATTCCAGGCATGATAGCGACCGTAGACATTATGACGGGAAGAAAAACAGTCATGGACTACCTGCTAAAACCGCTAAAGCGAGCTCAGGCGAATGCACTTCGAGAACGTTAATTTGAAGCTATTTGTTACTAGCGACGATCGGCTGAACAATGGGCCTATCGACCTTTGAATTCAGGCGGGCGCTTAGCCATGAAAGCCTTGCGCCCTTCCACGTAGTCCTCACTGTTGAAACACGCATCAATCATCTGACTAATCTTATCCAGGTCTCTGCTCGACTCATCCTTTACGACTTCATTGATAGCCACTTTTGCCGCCTTAACGGTCAGCGGCGCATTAGCCGAAATACGCTGGGCGTAAGCTGTGACTGCGGCTTCTAATTCGTGACTTTCCACCACAAAGTTAATCAAACCCATCTGTAATGCTTCCTTCGAATCCAGGAAACGTGCTGACATCATAATATCCTTGGCTCGAGAAGGCCCCACTATACTGGAGAGCACACTAAGTCCAGCATATTCATAGCCTAAACCAAGCCTTGCTGCAGGAATAGCGAAGGTGGAGTCCGGCGTGGCGAACCTGATATCAGCGCTCAGTGCGGTTGCCAGGCCACCACCGATGCAATATCCCTGAATCATTGCTATCAACGGTTTATCCAGTTTATTCAACCAGCGATTGCCATGCGCTGCTACCTTCGCATATTCAAGCTTCTGTTCTGCGTTACCTCTGTGTGCATCAAACTCAGAGATATCAGCCCCGGATACGAATGCTTTACCACCGGCTCCTTTCATCACCACCACACGAACAGTTTCGTCATGCTGAAAAGCTTCCAGGATAATGCCCAGGCCCTGCCACATTTCCAGAGAAATTGCGTTGCGGCGCCGAGGATTATTAAAGGTGACCCAACCGATGCCATCTCGGATCTCCGCGATCATTTTGGTTGTACTTAGTTCCAACTGAATCACCTGAAATTAAATTATTAAATTACCTTTGCATCCCTCAACGCAGATATCTCATCTGCTGTCGTGCCCAATTCCGCTAATATCTCGTCCGTATGTTCGCCTAATTCTGGCGCAGGCAGTGCAAACGCGGGCTCATATTCTGATCCCGAAAAGTTAATAGGAGAGCGAATGAGGTCTATGTCCCCAAGCACAGGATGAGTTGCAGTACGGGTCATTCTAAGCGACTGAGCCTGCTCATCCTCGAAAGCTTGCCCTACATCATAAATGGGACCACACGGACAACCTGCTTCGTTCAATTTCCTGACCAGTTCTGTTACCGTTAATCGGCGGGTCTTGCTATTTATTTCTTCGGTCAGCTGGTCGCGATGTTTAATCCGCCCCGATGCTCTCAAAAAGCGCTTATCCTGCAATAACTCCTGCGCTTTAATTACCCGACAGAGATTGGTGAACATCTTGTTGCTGCTCGCAGCTAGGTTAACCTTGCCATCTTTCGCTTGAAAAACACCCATGGGCGAATTAGTGGGGTGATGGTTACCGGCACGCTCCGGCACCTCTCCAGACATAGTATATCTCGCGCCTTGAAAATCGAGCTTACAAAGCATCGATTCCAACAAACTTGTATGCACCCATTGGCCCTCACCGGTCTGCTCTCGTGCAATCAATGCCAGCAGGATACCTTGCCCTAAAAACATACCGGCAGAAGTATCACTGATAGCAATACCGACCCTGGTCGGATCTCCCTCAGGATCGCCGGTAATACTCATCAGACCACTGGTACCCTGAACGATCTGGTCAACACCTGGACGCTCACTGTACGGTCCAGTCTGCCCAAACCCTGAAATACTGCCATAAATCAATCGGGGGTTAACTTTCTTTAACGACTCATAATCGATTTTAAGTCGGTGTTTGACATCGCGACGGAAGTTTTCAACAACGACATCTGCCTGGGCAACCAGCTTGAGAAACACTGCCAGTCCCTGGGGATGTTTGAGATTCAGGCACATGCCGCGTTTATTTCTATGTAGGTTCTGAGCATCCGGCGAATACCGCGCCCCGCCTATATCACCTGCTTCGGTCTTCGCTGGAGGCTCGACGCGGGTAACCATAGCGCCCCAGTCAGTCAGAAGTCTTACCGCTGTGGGACCGGCCCTGGCCAAGGTCAGATCGAGAACCTTAATATGACTCAGCGGTTTCATCATTGTAAGCAGAGACTAGTTCAGAATCTTTCTAAGCTGACCTGCGATGTCGCTCATTTTGGACTGTAACCGACGAGTATTAGCAGGGCCCATTCTAACCAGTTGCTTCTGTGCTGGGCTCAGAGCCTCAAGCGTTGGATCGGTATAATGATACATAACCACTGGCCGAACCAAGCCTATATCACCTTCTACCACAGGCGTCTCCAGTAATCGGCCAACGGCTTTAAACAGGACTGCGTTGAAACTACCGTCATCGTTACCTAATTCTGTGTAAGCCTGTTCCAGCAACGGCAGGATCAAAACATACAGTTCGGCCACCCGCTGACTGTCCAGGGAAACGAAAATCTCAACAAACATCGAATACCTTTCAAAGCTTCCCCTACCCATTAAATACCGATCATTACTGAGCTTAAGTGCTTTAAACGAGCCGATAGGACCCAGTACCTGCAGAGGTTCCTTCACCACTTCACCATTGGCAACAGCATTGGTAAAACCAACAAATTTGCGGATCAGCTGACTAACAGATACCCACCGGTTGATGCCTTCGTGACGACTCAAGCTAATCAGGCCATCTCGAATTAACGCATCACTGCTATTAAGCAATGGCAGGACAAAATCGGGCTCAGCCGGCTCTGGTTCTTCCATAATGGCCAATGGCGCCTCAGGCAGTGGTTCTATCTCGTCCACCAACAGGGGTGCCCGTTCGGGTTCCGCTTCTGGTTCCGGCAAAACAGCAACGGATTCAGGTTCGGGAATCGAAATCTGTGTAGCTTCAACAACCGGTTCAACCCGAGGACTCGAAAAATAATAAACCGAAGCCCCTATCAGTGCGATCAGCGCAATACCCAGTGCAATGAGTATGGGTTTGTTATCAGCCATTAATCCGCCTCCAAAATGAAGTACCCTATTGTTGAACTTTAAAGCAGGCAAATACAAGACCGCCAGCAATAATCCAGCAAATTTTTATGGTCAAATGCCTTTTATCCGCTCTAATGCTTGGTAAACAACAGTCTTTGCCCATTTAGTCAAATCAAAAATGTCGAAAACGCATCAGTTTCCCTGTTCATCCTGTGGCGGGCAATAACTTAACGCCTGTATTTTACCCAGCAACTAGAATCAAGCCAGGCCCGCAAAATGGTCAATTTCTTTACACTGACAGTGATCACCTAAATCAACATCTCCTGATAATGACTATTTTTCCTGACAACGGCTTGGTCACGACCAACCCGGGTCACCGGAAGTATCAAAAAGCTTTAAATCAAAAGCTTTATATCAAAAGCTTTAAATCAAAAACTTTAAATCAAAAGCTTTAATTTCTCAGCATTAGGTCCTTTAATTATACCCTTCTCCGTGATCAGCCCGGTAATCAAAGCCGCAGGTGTTACATCAAAGGCCGGGTTAAACACGGCAACGTCAACCGGCGCGCTCGGCCTGCCCAGGACCTGCCTGACCTCTTCCGGGGCACGTTCTTCAATCTCAATCTGAGAACCTGTGTCAGTGCCCAGATCGATGGTTGAACAGGGACAAGCGACGTAAAAAGGGATATTAAAGTGGTCACACAGAATGGCCAGATTCAGAGTGCCTATTTTATTGGCCGTATCACCATTAGCGGCAACTCGATCAGCACCCACAATCACCAGGTCCACTTGCCCTAACGACATAACATGGGCAGCCATATTGTCTGAAATCAAGGTGCAATCAACACCCTGGCGACCCAACTCAAAAGCGGTCAATCGGGAACCCTGTAGCAGCGGTCTTGTTTCATCGACATAGACATGCACCGGAACGCCTTGTTGATGGGCAAGGTATATGGGTGCCAGGGCGGTCCCCAGTTCGGACACTGCCAATGATCCTGCATTACAGTGAGTCAATACCCGCGGCCGCTGCCGAATCAGATGACGACCATTTTCACCGATCAATCGACAGGCTTTTCTGTCCTCGTCAAAAATCGAATCAGCCGCTTGCCTTAAGGCCCTGGCCAGCCGAGCACCATATCGCTCCTCTTCAGACACGGTTGTGTCAGCATTTTGATCATAGAAGCGCTCCGCCACAACCAGCACTCGATCAACTGCCCAGCATAAATTTACTGCTGTGGGTCGAGTTGCTTTGAGGCGGACAGCACGGTCTCGAATTTCCTGCTGCAGAGCGGTTGAATCAAGGCTCGAATGTTCCAGGCCCAGAATCAAGCCATAGGCCGCAGCAATACCAATGGCGGGCGCACCTCGCACCGAAAGATTACTTATCGCCCTGACAACCTGCTCCACTGAGGTACATTCAAGATAAACCTCCGTACCCGGAAGCAGAGTCTGATCCAGAATTCTAAGCTTGCCCGAATCAAAAACCACACTCTTAGGTATTGCCATTGCTGAAACAGTATTCAGGCGCTGCGTAATTCAGCGACCATGTCCAGCCGCTGCTTGGAATCCACAAAGCCAAACGATCCGCCGGTACGATCGGTAAAGTCGCCATAACGCTTTTTCATCTCGCCAACAACCATTCCAGGCTCACCCATCACGCCAAAAGCATTCAGCATATCATCTGTAATCAACCCGGCCATGTCCTGCCAGAGTCCCTGCTTTGACATGGTATTTAATTCCGGCTGCAGGTCTCCCCAGCCATGAACGCCCAATACACCCTTGTAAGCGGGGGTTGACGCGTAGAAAGATATCCTCGCTCTGGCGGCTGCTTTTTCTGCGTCAAATGCGCTTTCATCCTGCCCCGATACAATAAAAGGGCTGTAAGTAATTTCAAAATTCTGCCGCGAATGACCTGACTTAGCCAATCCGCGTTCAACGGCAGGTAAGGTAACCTCGCGAATGTATTTTTCATTGCTGAATGGGTGAATAATCAAGCCATCAGCAACTTCAGCGGCAATTTCCGTCATGATTGGACCCACTGCAGCCAGTATGACCTTTGGCGCACCATACTCTTTGTCCTGTGGTGTGAACGCCGGTGTCATCAACGTATGACTGTAATACTTGCCTTCAAACCTGAGAGGTTCACCGTCATACCAATTGGCCCAGATCGCTTGCATCGCTTGTATCAGCTCTTTCATCTGCGCTGCTGGGGCACCCCAGGGCATACTGAAGCGCTTGGTTATATGCGCCCGTATCTGAGATCCCAGCCCCATCGTAAAACGGCCTTTAGAATAGGCATTCAGGTCATGCCCAAGGTTCGCTAAAATCATTGGTGATCGTGCAAAAGCAACGGCAATACCCGTGTGCAGTTCGATGTTCTCACTATGCTCGGCTGCCAGCAGCAAAGGGAAAAACGGGTCATGATTCATCTCAGCGGTACCAACACCGTCATACCCGTCGGCTTCAAGTGCCTTGACATGCTGGGGTATTTTCCGCCAATTCGGGGTTAAATGATTATCGACTTTCATGCTAGCTCCTATTTTCTGGTATCAATCGCAGCACCTTATCCTAATTGGCTGGCAATCGCATCCACTGCGGCTGTTCACACGCCCCCCGAACCACGATTCTGAGCTTGGCGCAGTTCCATTGCCTTCTGTTCGGGAGAGCCATCATTCAAGAACTGACCGGCCCCGGTTTCAACCCCGGCTAGAAATTTCTGTAATCCCGGAGCCCGCATCAGCGGAATTATCTGGATAAAGCAGCGGTAATCACTTGTGTCAGAATCAGCGACTGGTGCTTGATGAACCGACAGGATATAAGGCTGCGGCGTATTCCAAAGCGCATCCAGGGCAGCCAGCATGATTTTTAGTCCCCTGGCCATAGACTCGACCGCGCCAGACGGGCAGTGCCTCAGATCTGAGAAATCAGATCGAGTCATGAGGTACATCTCGTAGGGCAGCCTGGCAAAATAAGGCACAAATCCCAGCCAGTGATCATCAGAGAATAAAATCCGACGACCATCTTCCTGTTCTGCACGCAGAATCTGGGAAAACAGATTCACATTATGCTGCTGTCGATATCGCTGAACCGCCGCCAGTTCCCGGCCTATGGTGTCCATGACAAAGGGCACACCATAAATCTGGCAATGGGGATGTGGGTTTGATACCCCGACCAATTCACCGCGATTTTCAAAGATGAAAACCGTCTTAATCTGCCTGTCCTGATACAACAAACGACTTTGTTCTACCCAACTGGCGATGACTGCTTGGATCTGCTGTACAGGCAACTGCCCTAACGCAGTCTGGTGATGACGGTCATAACACATGACACGACAGACACCAGAAGCAATCGAGCTCTTGTAAAATGGAGCAGAAGGTCTGGGCTCAGGCGCCTGTATATCAAAAGAAGGATGGTCATTGTCAAATACAAAAATTTCTTCGTAATCTGGATTGATCTCGCCTGATATACGCGTATTTCCCGGGCACAGATAACAGTCGGGATCATAGCTCGCAGCGGTGACAGGTTCTTTATTTGCTGCATTTGCTGCATTTGCTGCATTTGCTGCATTTGCTGCATTTGCTGCATTTGCTGCATTTGCTACCGATCCTTTCCAGGGCCTAGCCCCTCGATGACTGGTAATGGTAACCCATTGCTCTAATAGTGGATGCCAGCGATTTTCCCAGTCCATCAGATACCTCGTTGACACAGTAATTGCGAATCAGGATGCTGTGAATAAAACAGAATTCTATGAATTCAATTCATCGAGGTAGTCACTGTGCTGCATCAGGGCATAATGGTAAGCCTCTGTCAGGGCCAGCCAACTTGCCTTGATTATATCTACGTTGACACCAATGGTGCCGAAACTTTCACCTTCAAATTGATGCTCAAGAAAAACCCTCACCTTGGCAGCCGTTTCTTCTGTTGAATTCACTACCCGAACGGTGTAGTCGCTCAGATGTAGATCTTGTACCACCGGGTAGTCCACTTGCAAAGCCTTACGCAAGGCCTGGTTTAGGGCATCAATTGGGCCATTGCCTTCAGCGGCGCACAGTGTTTCGCTGCCGTTAATGCGGATTTTAACTGAAGCCTCAATAGTTCCATCCAAATCCGAATCAGCCTGATCAGCTACTAATTCATTACTCGGCGAATAAATTCTGTAAAAAATGGTTTCAAAGCAAGGCTGATATCTACCGATGTGTCGACGTACCAACAAGTCAAAACTTCCATCTGCATTTTCATAAGAGTAACCCGCGTGTTCCTTCTCCTGGACCTCTCCCAGTATTGCCTGGCTTACTTCCTTGCCCTCAAGTTGCGGATATCGATTCGCTAGCTTGGCCCTCAAATTCGAGCCCCCGGAAAGCTCACTGATGAGAATTTTTCGACTATTACCAACGACTTCGGGTGGAATATGCTCATAGGTTTCTGGATTCCGCAGAACAGCAGACACATGTACACCCCCTTTATGTGCAAACGCCGAATTTCCGACAAATGGCTGGACTGTTGGTCCATCCATGGCCAGAATTTCCCAGACTTTTTTGGAGATCAATTTCAACCCGCTGATGCGCCCTTCAGGCAAGCATCGATAACCTAGCTTCAATTCCAGATTACCAATGACCGACGTTAAATCTACATTTCCGCATCTTTCACCGATGCCATTGATCGTGCCATGAACCTGGACCGCACCAGCTTCAATGGCTTGGAGCGTATTAGCAACTGCCAGTCCACCATCATTGTGCACGTGAATTCCCAGCTGAACACCAGCAATACTGTTACGAACTGCTTCTACCGCTACTTTGACTTCGCTGGGTAATACGCCACCATTGGTATCACAGAGAATGATCCGCTGTGCACCAGCATCAAAGGCAACCTGCAAAGAGGCCAGGGTGTAACCCGGGTCACTCTTAAAACCATCAAAAAAATGCTCTGCATCATAAAAAACCGGCTTTTTAGTGGTTTCAACAAGATACGCTATGGACCCTTCGATCATTTCCAGATTTCTATCGGCCGATATGCGCAGAGCCTGCTCCACATGAAGATCCCAGGATTTACCGAAAATACAGGTTACATCAGCGTCGGCCTGCACCAGTTTAGCAAGGAAAGCATCGTCCTCTGGGACGCTGTCGGCCCTGTGAGTAGAACCGAACGCAGTGATCTTGGCATGGCTGAAGTCCATGTCCTTTACTGAAACAAAAAAATCATCATCCTTAGGGTTCGAACCTGGCCAGCCACCTTCTATGAAATCAACCCCTAACGCATCCAGAACCACGGCAATATCCAACTTATTGCGCAGGCTCAGATTAACGCCTTCGCCCTGATTACCATCTCGAAGTGTCGTATCGTAAATTTCAATTTTCTGCTGAGACATATCTGGGACTTCCTAGGCAAGTCGTGCAGCAACCAGTGAAACTGCCTCTGCATTTTGCATCAGTTCATCCAGCGGGTCATAACTTGCTGACAAAAATGCCTCTCGAACGCTCTCTTTCATGGTGAAATCAAAAGTCTGATTGAGCATGATGATCTGCATGGTTTCAATGTCGAAGAACATCTCCTCCTGAGGGTTATCCTGAACCAGATCTGCTAATGCAGATCGCGCATCCTTAGCCATTATCAGGCAGGGGATGCCCAGCGTAGTGCAATTACCATGGAATATTTCTGCGAAAGATTCGGCAATAACAGCTTTAAAGCCGAATTTTTGAATAGCCTGGGGCGCGTGTTCCCGGCTCGAGCCGCAACCAAAGTTAGCGTCCGAGATAATAAATTCCGCACCCTGAAACTGCGGCATATCAAGCACATGCCCTTTAGACTCCCCTGAATCGTGAAATCGTTCATCATAAAACAGGGCCGGGCCTAACTCATCAAAAGTCACACATTTCAGATAACGAGCCGGGATAATTCGGTCGGTATCAATATCATTGCCCTGAACATAGATACCCCGGCCCGACATTTTAGTAATCTTGCTCATTTGACCGTCCCGAGATTGAATGTAGTCCTGACATCACTGACCTTTCCCTCAATTGCAGCTGCGGCCACCATCGCTGGACTCATCAGAATGGTTCTTCCTGTGGAAGAACCTTGCCTGCCAATAAAATTTCGATTGGAACTTGACGCACAAACTTGATCTCCAACCAGCTTATCCGGATTCATTGCCAGACACATGGAACAGCCTGGCAATCGCCACTCAAAACCGGCAGCTTCGAATATCTCAGGCAAACCCAGTTGTCTGGCTTCTAGATCAACCTGTTCAGAACCGGGCACAGCGAGTGCCCGCACATGCCCGGCTACCTTGCGCCCTTTTATATACTCAGCAACCTCTTTAAAGTCACTGAGTCTTCCATTAGTACAACTTCCCAGAAAAGCAACATCGATACGCACACCATCGATGGGTTGATTAGCCTGTAGCTGCATGTAAGCCAGCGCATCCGATATCAAATTTCTGTCGAGACCGGATACCGCTTCTGGGTCTGGAACCAATTCCGTTATTGATATCGCCTGGCCTGGTGTCACACCCCAGGTCACGGTAGGTTGAATTGAATCACCTTGAATCAAGATTTCATCATCGAACGCAGCATCTGCATCGCTGCGATAGGAAAGCCACTTTTCTGCTGCTGCCTCAAATTCCTTACCAACCGGTACTCGTTCTCGGCCTCGTAAATACTCTATGGTCACGTCATCAGGACAGATATAACCACATCGAGCGCCACCTTCGATACTCATATTACAGACCGTCATGCGCTCTTCCATGGACATGGCTTCAATAACCTCGCCTGCATATTCGTAGGCATAACCAACACCCCCATTGACGCCCAGGGTACGAATAATATGAAGCGTCACATCCTTCGCTGTAACACCGGCAGACAAACTTCCTTCAATCCGTATTCTTCGCACTTTAAGCGGATCCATGGCCAGTGTCTGGCTGGCAAGGACATCTCTTACCTGGCTGGTGCCAATACCGAGTGCGATACAACCAAAAGCGCCATGAGTCGAGGTATGACTATCGCCACAACAGATGGTCATACCCGGCTGGGTAAGTCCAAGCTCAGGTCCCACCACATGAACAATGCCCTGCCGCCCTGAGTTTGGGGCAAAAAATTCAATGCCATTGTCGCTGCTGGCATCGCTTAACACCTGAATCATCTTCTCCGCCATATCATCCTTGAGAGGCCGGGATTGATCCGTTGTGGGAATAATATGGTCCACAGTGGCAAAAGTACGCTCAGCATAAGCCACCCGCAGGCCTTTATCCCTTAGCATTCCAAATGCCTGTGGACTGGTGACTTCATGGATCAGATGCAGGCCAATAAAAAGCTGAAATTGTCCGCTGGCGAGTTGCCCGACAACATGGTTTTCCCAGATCTTTTGGTATAAATTGTTTCCCACGACTTTAACTACCCTTTTTGCGAAGCGGCAAGTTTAACATGAACTGCGGGATATCCTAGGTTGCAGATAACTCAAAACTTCATCTTCACACCAAGCAAGCCTTTGTTATGAATAGCCAGTCAAATCCGCCAGAAACTTTTGAAACAAAACGCCTGCTGGTCCGGGCCCTTACCCCTGAAGACGACATCCTCATCAATGAGGCTGTTCAAGCATCACACAGCGAGCTATGCCAATTTATGACCTGGTGCCACCCGGCCTATGGCTTAAAAGATGCGACAGCCTGGATCCAGCAGGCAATCAGTAAATGGCAAACAGCGGAGCATTTCACCTTTGCCATAATTGAAAAATTATCGGGGAAACTCATAGGTAGCGTGGGCCTGAATATAATTGACAAGCCAGACACGGCTAACCTGGGCTACTGGATCCACTCAGCGTACTGTGGCCGCGGTTACGCCAGCGAAGCAGCTACCGGGCTGTTCAAGTATAGCGAAAAATTTCTAAGCTTTAAAAAACTCGAGGTTGTCATGTCGACACGCAACCCAGCCAGCCGCCAGGTGGCTATCAACGTAAAAGCAAAATTTGAAGGCCTAACCAGCCATAGATTGGTCAGCACGGACGAAAACCATGATGCTTTCGTATATGCTCTATACCCGGAGCCGCCAAAATAAAAAAGGAAACCAGCTATGCAGGAATCTAGCCAAAGTAGTAACGATACGATGAGCAAAACCCTGGAACTGCAGAAGGCCGCACATATCGCTGCTGGCGCAGTCCCGGCGGAGGTTAGAATTGACCGCTTGAAAAGAGCCATTAACGTGCTAGAGAACAACTCCAGCGAGTTCTGCGAGGCTATGTCAGAGGACTTCGGTAATCGGAGTATGCAGCAATCCAAACTCACTGATATCGACGGCGCTATAGGGCCGCTCAAGCATGCCATCAAGCATCTGCGCCACTGGATGAGGCCGGAAAAGAGATCAACCACCTTCCCGTTTAATCTGCTTGGCGGCAGAAGCCACATTGAGTACCAGGCGCTGGGCGTAGTCGGTTGCATCAGTCCCTGGAATTTTCCGGTACAACTCACATTTTCGCCTCTTGCCGGCATCTTCGGTGCGGGTAATCGAACCATGATTAAACCATCAGAGTTTACCCCGATAACATCAGAACTAATGAAGACAACGCTGGAGGCCGCATTCGACCGGGATGAGCTGGCTGTTTTCACCGGTGGCTCTGAAGTGGGTAGCAGCTTCAGCGGCCTGGCCTTTGATCACCTGTTGTTCACCGGCGCAACCGCCATTGCCCGCCATGTAATGCGATCTGCAGCAGACAATCTGGTGCCGGTCACTTTAGAACTCGGCGGGAAATCCCCTGTGATAGTCGGACGCAGCGCTGATATGGCGCTGGCAGCCAGAAATGTCATGACGGGCAAAACCATGAATGCTGGACAGATCTGCCTGGCACCGGACTATGTCATGCTGCCGGAGGAAAGCAGAGATGAATTTGTTGCCGCAGCCCAGGCTTCAATCGCCGACATGTACCCCCAGATAAAAGATAATCCTGATTACACTTCGGTCGTCAACGACCGTCATTTTGAGCGGCTTAACCACTATGTCAGCGACGCGGAGGAAAAGGGGGCCAAGGTGATAACAATCAACCCGGCTGAGGAAGATTTCTCGCAACAGGAAAACCATAAGATCCCACCTACCCTGATTATCGACCCCACCGACGACATGCTGGTAATGCAGGAGGAAATATTCGGACCGATTCTACCAATCAAGTCCTACCAGAGTGTCGATGAAACCATCGACTATGTAAACAATCACGATCGACCACTGGGTCTATACTATTTCGGCAAAAATGCACAGGAAGAAAAGGGTGTGTTGGAAAAAACGACTTCAGGTGGCGTTACCGTCAATGATGTCATCATGCACGTCGCCCAGGAAAACCTCCCATTTGGCGGCGTTGGTTCCAGCGGCATGGGCGCCTACCATGGCATCGATGGATTTAAGACTTTCAGCCACGCAAAATCAATCTACCGGCAGTCAGCAATCGTCTCCAAGCTGGTTGCAAAAATGGGCCCCCCTTACAAAAAAACGGGTTGAGCAAATTCGAGCAGTGGGCAACTAACTGATTCGCGCCTATGCTGGGTCGTTGCCGTTCATATTATGGGTTTAAATTATTGATTCGAACTATCGTCTCGAACTATTCTCTCGAACTATAGGCTCGAACTATTCTCTCGAACTATGGGTTCAAACTTTACCCGAGCGCTGACAACCAACCAAGCGCCGCGCCTGCCAGCCGACTTCCGGGCCCATGCTGGCGACCCGCGGTGACCGCCCGTCTATAGCTAAACAAGCAAAGTATTCTCTGTTTGGACCCATGGGGAACCGCACGGCGACTCTTGCACGAGATTAAGCCCTGGCTAAATATCAGACCTGGGACTGCTGGCTTGAGCCGTCACCAACGTAACCAAGGCTGCATCCACCTCATCAGGTCGACTACCACTGGAAATATCGGGCAGCCCATCAGCCTCTAGCGCATTAACGTCCAGTAAATTCGGGTTTGCGTTTTTCAATAAATGCCTGCACACCTTCCTTGAAGTCTTCGCTATGAAACATACCGCCCAAATGAACCATCAAATGATCTACAGCCGTGTCATAAGACTCCTCCAACCCCATTCGCATCATTCTTTTTGTCGTCTGTACAGCCATCGGCGCATTGTCTGCAATCTCTTCAGCCCACTGCATTGCAGTCGCCATTAATTCTTCGGCGGGCACAATGGTGTTTACCAGGCCTAACTCCAGGCACTCTTGTGCCCCTACCGTTCTGGCACGATAGTACAGTTCCGCCGCTTTGGCCCAGCCAATCAATCTGGGTAACAACCAGGTACCGCCACTTTCAGGAACGACGTTTCGTTTTGCTGTCACAGCGGCCATCTTGGCATTATCTGCTGCTATGCGAATATCGCAAAGTAAAGCGACGTCCATGCCATAACCCGCGGCCGCTCCGTTTAAGGCACATATAATCGGAGTATCAATATTCCACATTACATTGATGGGCGCATCACGCAGATCAAATAGTTGACGGGGCGGGCGATTGCCGTCTGATGCCTGTTCGCCACCAATATTACCTTCACCGACGCCGATTAAGTCCAGGCCAGAACAGAATCCCCTTCCGGCACCGGTCAGGATAATACAGCGGATTTCCGGATCCTTATTGGCTTCTGTAACTTTAGCAGACAATTCACCCAGCATTTCTCGTGAAATTGCATTCAATCTCTCTGGGCGATTTAGGGTCAGCACAGCGATTCTACCCCGCTGCTCCACAAGTAATTCCTCTGTTGTCGAAGCTGTTAAAGCCATTCTAGGTACTCCTATTTTGAAATTTTCATCGCCTTAACGATGCGCAAGATCTATAATCACAACCCTTAGCACGCCACCGCAGTGCCACCGGGGATGTGGGTAAACAGGCATAATATCCAGTTGCAAGGGCTTTGCATACACCCTGTTTGAAGCGCCTACAAATAATCTGGTTATAGGCCTTGTCTGTTGGACGCCTCCTTCAATAAAACAGCTGCCTTTTAGACATCCCCTACAGCACTTAATTATTAAGCCCAATTATTAGTCCGTTCAGTAAGCCATTCAACGAGCCTTTCAGCACTCGATCCCCAGTCATGGATCGTACAAGCTGGCAGCTTCGATGCGCTAAACACTAATGGCACTCCAGTCTGATTTAAGGTATCTTTCGACACCTGACTAATTCCGCTGATATAGGCTAACTTGAATTATTATAGTATCTACAATCGACCAGACGTCCCATCTGTAATCGCTTTACCTCCAACTCTCTGCTGGCAAACCCAATCATGATCAAGCAGACAATGACCGTGACGTTATGGATTCTGTGCGTCAGTGTCAAACTAGTCTGTCTGGCTGAACCAACGCGAGAGCAGCTTCCAACTCGCCCGGTTAAGCGAGACGAAGCTTTGGCAAGCATCAAGATTGATGGCCATCTCGATGAGGCGGTCTGGGCTGAAATTCCCTGGACTGATGGCTTTCGGGTAACCGAACCCGACACGCTGATCCCGGCCGCTCTAAGAACCCAGGTGAAAATTTTTTATACCGAAGCTGGCCTGTATATAGGAAGCTGGAACGAACAGGCAGTCGATACACTCATTGAACGATTGAGCAGTCGAGATGCCTGGCTTACCCGGGACAGACTTACTGTCACGCTGGACACATCAGGTGAGGGACTCTACGGCTACTGGTTCGGGGTGAATCTGGGCGGTAGTCTGTCGGATGGTACCGTGCTCCCCGAACGGCAGTATGGCAGCGAATGGGACGGCCCCTGGCGCGCAGAGACAGCACAACTCAAAGACGGCTGGTCGGCGGAAATGTTCCTGCCCTGGTCAATGATGTCGATGCCGGATTCCGCCAACTATACCAGGACGATGGGAATCGCCCTGCAAAGAGCAGTCGCCCATAAAAATCAAACCTGGGGCATACCGGCGCTTCCCCGAACAACCGGGTTATTCATGTCCCGTTTGCATAAGCTGGTTCTTACCGATGTTAATCCCAAACAGCAAATCACTTTTTATCCCTTTATTTCAACCAGCTTCGATGGACTCAAACACGAAGCTAAGGCAAAAGCCGGGTTCGACATTTTTTGGAGACCCACCACAAATTTTCAGATAACTTCTTCTATCAATCCCGATTTCGGTAATGTGGAATCGGATGATATTGTCGTCAACCTGACCTCTTACGAAACTTTTTACCCTGAAAAACGACCTTTTTTCCTGGAAGGTCAGGATATTTTCATTACCTCTCCCAGAGCATCTGCCCGCCACGGCGCTTCTCATAAATCGCCGGTTACTCTGCTCAATACCCGGCGCATCGGTAGCCCGGCAAGAGCACCGGATGACGAGGACCTGATATTAACCCGGCTGGAAAGAAACCAGCCGAGTGAACTGCTTGGCGCCGTTAAAATAACCGGCCAAACAGGTGCCCTGCGCTATGGATTGCTCTCCGCTTTTGAAAATGAAACTGATTTCAACGGCATCATCGATGAACAATCCGTCAACATACGTCAGACCGGAAGAGACTTCAGTGCAGCACGCATGCTCTATGAACGAAGTAATGTCAACGGCAGAAGCTCGATTGGGTTTATTACCACCCAGGTCAGTCATCCTGAGGAAACCGCAATCACCCATGGCGTTGATGGTCACTACCTTTCCGGCTCTGGCAAAATAGAAGCGGACGTACAGGGGCTTGCCAGTGATATAGAAGGATTACAAGGCTATGGAATATTTGCCGATCTCGCCTATCGTCCGTCAAGGGGACTCAAGCATGGTCTCGCGCTGGATTTCTTTGATCGACAACTGCAGATTAATAACTTTGGCTACCTGCAAAGAAATGATGCCAAGGGCTATAGTTACGGTCTGGAAAGGCAACGATCTGGGCTTGAAAACTTCACTTCGATTCGAGACAACTTTTCCTTTAGCCAGCACTGGAATCTGGATGGCCTGCTCACGCGATCTGCCTTATCTGCATCAAAGCAACTGGAATTCAATAATCACACCAAACTAAATATGCGCATGAACTTCTTTCCTGAACGATACGAAGACCAGGATAGCAAGGGCAATGGCGCCTACAAGCTGATCGACCGCTGGCAGATCGCGCTCGATTGGGATAGCGACCGATCTAAAAGAGTGGCGTTTGAAGCGGGGATTAAATATAAGCAGGAAGATATAGGGGGTAGCAAGTTATCTTACGATGCTGAATTCAAGTTTCGTCCCAATGATCGATTTTCAGCTTCGTTGAATATTAAATTCGAGGAAGGCGATGGCTGGTTGCTGCATAGTATCGACAAGGATTTTACCCGCTATAACTCGACCATCTGGAGACCTAACTTTGATATATCCTACTTCCTATCAGCCCGGCAACAATTCAAGATAGTCGCGCAGTGGGTGGGTATCAAAGCCTTCGAAAGGGATCGCTGGTTTCTTGAAAATGAAGGAGATCAACTGGTGGCTAAAGCCACCGCAGACGCTGATAAAGGTTCAAGGAATTTTTCGATCAGCCGGTTATCGTTTCAGGCCCGCTACCGATGGGAATTGGCGCCGCTGTCAGACTTGTTTGTCGTCTACACACGGGGATCAAATATAGGCAGCAACATCAGTAAGCGTTTTTCCGAACAGTTGCAGGATGCCTGGGACGAGGCCCTGGTTGACTCCCTTATCATAAAGCTTCGATATCGCATGGGAAACTAACCTTGTAACAGTGTCAGAATACCCTGTTCTGAAAATACCGCCTCGGCAAATCGCTCCCCCATTCGAATATAACCGGCAGGGTTAGGATGGAGATCATCGGGTAAGTCCTTTGCATCACCTTCTGAGAATAGTGCCAGACCATCCAGATAAACCAGGTTTTCATCCTGCCTGAGTTGCACAAACTCAGAGATCAACCGGCGGACTTTAACCAGGGTTAAACACCCCTCCCTTAATTGCTCATTACCGCCAAAGGTCTTAAACACGCCTGCTTCATTGACTAGAGTGGGTCCTGGGCAGTTTTCAGCGCTGGGGCAGAAAATAGGAGAGATCAGCAATATCGGAGTGTGTTTCTTAACTTCCCTGATGGTATCGATAAATCCATGCAGCAGAGGCAGAAAAATACGCTCACGCATGGAGTCCATATTGATGATGTTGATACCCACTTTTATCGATATGAACTCGGCATCACTATCACGCAGCGTGCGGGCCACAAATGGGTCCAGATGACACTGGCCACCAAAACCAAGATTATGAAGTACAGCACCGCCCTTCCGGGCTGCAACAGCCGGCCAGATCTCCGCAGGCGAAATAGCTTCCATACAGTGGCTGATCGAACTGCCGTAATGATACCAGCGCCGCCCTTCCTGTCGAATCGCCTGAAAAGCCGTTGCAGCCGTTGCCTGCAGAGACACCAGTTCAACATAAGCGTTGTGGGGTAACCAAAGCATTAACTGTTTGCGACCTGGCGGCAGGTTATCAAATACGACGGTTCCGGGCTGGCCACGCTCTAGGGTAAAAGCATTGGCCTTATCCGGGTCTATGATTAATTTATTGCCTTCATGCATCTCAACCTTCTGCCGATCACCGGCCATGGTCTCAAGCTCAAAAACCACCGACTCATTGGCATTGCCCGGGCGCTGAAATCGAGTCACCAGGGCGTGAAGTCTGATTTCCCGCGCATCTGTTTCAAACACCAGCCGGACGCCGCTTGGCATTCTCACCATCACCGAGAGCATGGCTGGCAACTGTGGTTTAGTCCAATCCGGCAAGCGTCTTGGACCGACACCTTGAGGTCTGTAATCGAAACCCATTGCACCAGGCATGGTTACTGCTCCAGATGCCAGTTCCTTTCCGCTGAATTTCATTGCTGATCCCCTGATGCTGTGTTGCAGCTTTAAGCTGTCTTACAGTTTACTCGCAAACTGCTATTCGTTGCTGACCTGAAGGCAGCTGGTAAAGCGGCAATAATTCATTTCTGGCCCATGGGTACCAAGATCGAGCCATGCCATGCATCTCCAACAGCTTCACTGGTCGCCATAAAAGCAATATTCCCGGGCAGATTTAGATCCAGGAAGTGCGCTTGAGCCATGCTCCTGCAACCCGGAAACACGCCTGGAATTGATCCGTCATCTATCACCTTACTGTCTTTAACCCCCAAAAATCTATGGCACAAGAGAACTGCTGGCAGGAAGATTCTGCATTGATAACACGGTAATATATTACTATGAATGAACCTCTCTGGATTTTTGGTTACGGCTCAATTATATGGAAGACCGAATTTCCATTCATCGCGGAGTCTATCGGTTGCCTGCAGGGTTGGGCTAGGCGCTTCTGGCAGGCCTCCCTTGATCATCGCGGCATACCAGAAGCATCAGGGCGCGTGGTAACACTTGTCCCCAGTCGCAACAACCACTGCTGGGGAAAGCTTTTCCTGCTGGAGTCGCAAAAGCATAGCAAAGTCATTGAAGCTCTGGATCATCGAGAAAAAGGCGGTTATGAACGAATGCAAGCGGATATCGTGAACGCCTCTGGCGCCATTGTGAAAGCGGTTACCTACTGGGCACCCCAGCAAAATGATCACTTTCTAGGTCCCGATAGCCTCTCTGCAATGGCCAGGCAGATTAGCAGGGCCCAGGGGCCAAGTGGGAGTAACCGGGACTATCTTTTTAAACTGGAGTCTGCACTGCGGGCCTTGGGACATCCAGATAGTCATGTCACGATTCTGGCCAACAAAACCCGCCAACTGCTAGGCCAATCATAATTCCAGCGTTGCATGGCTGGAAACCTTTGCTAATATGCGGAACGAAGAACAAGGAACATACCATGAACCTGATAAACGATATTGTCGCCCTGTCTGATGAGATGCAGCAATGGCGGAGACACATTCATGCCCACCCTGAACTCGCCTTTAATGAATACGATACAGCCAAGTTTGTGGCTGAAAAATTGCAACAGTTCGGCCTTGAAATTCACCAGGGTCTGGCTGGCACCGGCGTTGTCGGCAGCATAACCAGAGGTGGAAGCAACCGGGCAATTGGCCTGCGAGCGGATTTAGATGCACTACCCATTGAAGAAACCAATCAATTCAATCACCGATCAAAAAATCCAGGCATCATGCATGCCTGTGGCCATGATGGGCATACCTGCATGTTGCTGGGTGCGGCCAAACATCTCGCCCAGGCAGATAGCTTTGAAGGTACCGTCCATTTTATTTTCCAACCGGCAGAAGAGAACGAAGGCGGCGCCCGCACCATGATCGAAGATGGTCTGTTTGAACGCTTTCCCGTGGAATCCGTCTTCGGCATGCACAACATCCCGGGCATGGCAGTTGGCTCTTTTGCTATCAAACCCGGACCCATTATGGCAGCGTTTGATGTATTCGATATTAAGATAACGGGCACAGGCGGTCATGCTGCCATGCCTCACCTGGCAATCGATCCCATACTGGTCGGCACAAAAATAGTTGAAGCCTTCCAAACCATAGTCTCCAGGACTATTAACCCACAGGAACCCACTGTATTAAGCGTAACTCAATTCCATGGTGGGGATGCCTACAATGTTATTCCCAATGATCTTGTCATATCAGGCTGTACTCGCTGCTTTTCTCAAAGCATTCAGGCACAACTTGAAAGCAGCATGAAAACGGTGGCCGAGGATATTGCCAAAGCCCACGGTGCTTGCGCCGAATTTCGCTACGAGCGACGTTATCCACCCACTATAAATTCCGAGCAGGAGGCTGAAACTGCACGCCAGGCCGCTGCGCAGGTTGTCGGCAGCAGTAACGTCCATGACCCTAGGCCGTCCATGGGCTCCGAGGATTTTGCTTACATGTTGCAGGCCAAACCAGGAAGCTACATCTGGATAGGTAATGGTGATGGTGAAGGATCATGCATGGTCCACAACCCCGGTTACGACTTCAATGATGAAATTCTCCCTATTGGTGCCAGCTACTGGGTACAACTGGTCAACAACATCCTGCCCAGACTAAGCGCTTAGTGGGTCAACACAGTGGCTTATATTGAACACCCTCTGGGCAGGGCCCATTACACTAAGAAAGGCCCCAACAAAGGCAAGCTTCCCGTTATCTGGTTACATGGTGGCCCAGGCGGGATGCACAAACCACAAGGCGAACAGTTTCGTCTGGCAACTGACCGTACGGTCTACAGCTATACCCAACTAGGCTCAGGTCGAAGCAGTGAAATACCACGCAGCAAGTGGAAAATTGCAACTTTTGCAAAAGAACTCAACTATCTGGTCACTGCCTGGGGATTATCGGATTTTCATCTCATGGGAGGGTCCTGGGGCAGCAGTCTTGCAATTGAATACTATCTCCGATACAAGGGCCGCGGGGTTAAGTCGCTGGTATTGCAGTCACCGCTGATATCCGCTTCTGACTGGCAGCAGGACGCTAACAGGCTAAAAAAGCAATTACCCGATGATGTACAGAAAGTCATTCGCTATTGTGAGGCCGTTAATGCAACCGATGCTAGGGTATATGAGCAAGCCGTGGATTTATATTACAGTCGACATGTATTGAGAAACGCTAAAAAAAGATTAGCCGCAAAAAAACGAAAAAACCCGAACGGTGCGGAAATTTACAAATACATGTGGGGTCCAAGCGAATTCACAGCCACGGGTACCCTGAAAACATATAATCGGTCAAAGCGCTTAGGTGATATCCTGGTGCCTACCTTGATTGTCTGCGGTGAGCATGATGAGGCAAGCCCGGCAACGGGCCTGAAATACACGAAGCAGTTACAGCAGGGTAATTTTGCGTTGGTAAAAGGCGCCAGCCACTCTATATGGGACGAAAAACCTGCCAGACTAGCCAGTATCATCAAGCGTTTTCTTAAAGCAGTTGAGACCTGAGCCAGCTCAAACTGCTTTTGCTTTGTGACTCGTTAGAAAGTCATGGCCATCATGCAACACCGAGGCATAGTCAGTTATTTCCCCGCGCTACCCGCATATCCTCATGAATGAACCCACAGCACCTGTTCATTACCCTTTGCCTGCCACTCGACACACTGACAGTTTCCCTCGTATAGTGCTCCTTAAAAGATAGGAATGAAGTAAAATGAGACTAAACAAGCCAAGAATTTCACCGCTCGAGGAAGAAAACTGGAACGAACAGCAAAAACAACTGCTGGCACCCCAGGCCATGCGCGGCAAGGTACAGAATATATTTCTAACCCTGGCTAATCACGAAAAACTGGCAAAACGCTGGATGGTATTTGCAAATCATATATTGCACAAATCGAGCTTACAGCCACGGCATCGGGAAATTCTGATTTTAAGAATTGGCTGGTTATGTCAAGCCGGTTATGAATGGGGCCAGCATGTCCTCATAGGCAAGGCCTCAGGTTTAACCGATTCCGATATATCAGCCATCAAGGAAGGCCATCAAGCCAGCAACTGGGACCAAATCGAGACGCTGCTGATCAAGGCTACCGACGAACTGCATCAAGACGCATTTGTATCAGATGCGACCTGGAATGGTCTTGAAAAAAGTTACTCACAAGAGCAGTTGATGGACCTTGTGTTCACCGTTGGACAATACAATCTGGTATCCATGGCACTCAACAGTTTTGGCGTTCAGGCAGAAGACGATCTGCCAGGATTCTAGCGCTCTGTGGTTCTCTCAGGATTCTGGCCAGTTTCAGCTGGGCCTATTATTAAGGCTCTAAATCATCCAGATTAACTGTTTTATCAATCTGTGCCCAGGCTAATTTAGCCATGTTAAACGCACCCGCGCCTGCCGCTTCTGCGTGTTGACTTGCGGCTGTACCATCCTGAACCCGTCGGGCAATACCTTGAAGAATCGCTGCCATTTTGAACATATTAAAGGCGAGATAATAGTCCCAATTATCAATACCAGATCGTCCGGTTCGCTGACAGTAAGCCTCAACATAGGCTTCCTCGGAAGGAATTCCCAGTGCTTTCAAGTCAGTACCCCGCAAAGCGTCCCTGTAAGGGCGGCATAAATAGGCGAAATCTGCCAGTGGGCACCCCAACGTACTTAACTCCCAGTCCAGAATACCGATGACCTCTGCTTTTTCCTTATGCATCATCATATTAGCAATCTGTAAGTCTCCGTGTACCACGGTACAATCTGCGCTGACCGGAATATTTTCCTGTAAATACTCGATCAATTGATCCATATAGGGATTGGTGGTTGTCTTAGTATATTCGTATTGTCCGCCCCAACGATTCAACTGGCGGGCAATATAATCTGAGTGTTTGCCATACTCAGATAAACCAACTGCTTCAAAATCCACCGAGTGAAGTTTTGCAACAGCGAGATTAGCAGCATCCCAGATATCACTCCGATCGGTTTTAGAATAGGGTCCATGGGTGCTGTCCCATATAACTCGACCATCCAGATATTCCATAATGTAAAACCAGGTGCCAATAACTGATTCATCAGTACACAAGGCATAAGTTCTCGCCGTTGGAACATCTGCATTCTGCAACGCGGTCAATACCCGATACTCCCGGTCCACGGCATGGGCAGATTTCAGCAGTTCTCCAGGTGGCTTTCGTCTGAGCACATACTGCTGATCGCGACCGGTCAGCAGGTAAGTCGGATTAGACTGCCCTCCGGCAAATTCCTCTACCGACAGGTTTCCACGAAAGCCGTCAACGTTAGCAGCCATATATTCAGTCAAGGCTGCTATATCTATCTCATGACGTTTCTGTACTGCTATGGTCCCTGTATTATCTTCAGACTTGAAGTCGGTCATAAATGCTTCTCCTGATTCATTTTCAGCGGATATCATCCATGTCAGATTATCATGTCGCAGCCTCCTACATCAGGGCTTTTGCGAGCGCTGTGTTATGGTTGCACATCCACCCATAGGATAACATCAGACTGGAAGGCATGCTTTTGGACGCGAGCGAACAAAAACTACAGAATGAATTTAAGGTGGGTGGTCGATACGCCAAATATGTACTTGTTGTTCTGGTTATTGTCTACATCTTCAATTTCATCGACCGACAGATCCTGTCAATCCTTGCCGAAGACATCAAGGCAGACCTGGGTATTTCAGATGCCGAGATTGGATTTCTCTATGGCACTGCCTTTGCTGTTTTCTACGCTGTATTCGGGCTCCCCCTCGGTCGTCTTGCCGATACCTGGGTTAGAAAAAGCCTCATTTCCATCGGACTGCTGTTCTGGAGCGCAATGACGGCGCTTTCCGGAACTGCGCGCAGTTTTCAGACGCTAGCGATTTATCGAATAGGCGTGGGTATTGGTGAATCCAGCGCAACACCGGCTGCTTTTTCAATGCTTGCCGATTATTTCCCTCCTCAGTTAAGAACAACGGCACTTTCAATTTACTCCAGTGGTGTTTATATCGGCTCAGGAATAGGTATCTTCCTCGGCGGCATCATCCTGGACAGCTGGCACAGCGCCTACCCGGACGCCCTGACTGCTCCCTTGGGTCTAAAAGGCTGGCATGTGGCTTTTTTTGCAGTGGGCCTACCCGGTATATTAATGGCAATCTGGGTTTGGACATTAAGAGAACCTATTCGGGGTCTGAGCGATGGGCTCATAACGCCGGCCCATCCTAATCCTTTTGCTGCCGCCGGGACTGAACTCACTGCAATGCTGCCTGGGCCTCATTTTTATCGATTGTGGCTTTTGGGTGGTGGCCTGAGGGCCCTGGTGATTAACCTCATCGCTCTGACTCTGATCTCTTCTCTGGCCATTTTCCTGTACCAGATCACCGGCAACCCGATCCAGTGGACAGCGCTCGGTATTGGTGTGTTCGCTGCTTTTTCCTGGGCTCAATCACTTCGATTGCGTGATCCTCCTACGTTTCACCTGTTATTTAATACATTTACCCTGCGCTGCGCTGTCATCGGCTTCCCATCCATGGCTTTTATTACCTATGGCATCGGTTTCTGGTCTCCACCATTTTTTCAGCGAGTACATGAAGTCAGTGCTTCAGAAACTGGAACCATCCTGGGTCTGACTGCGGCTATCGGTGGATGGAGCGGTGTCACCCTTGGAGGCGTACTTGCCGACAAGCTCCGTGGCTGGTCACCGAGAGCCAAACTCTACGTCAGCCTGGCTTCCGTTGTTCTATCTGCTCCCACAGCACTGGCCTTACTGACAACAGATGACCTGACCACCGCATACTGGCTTAATGCCGTATTTGCGGTCACCTCACCCATGTGGGTAGGACCCGCAGCGGCGACGGTTAATGAACTTGTGTTACCCCGCATGAGAGCGATTGCATCAGCTTTCTATCTAATGATGGTCACCTTCATAGGGCTTGCTCTCGGGCCATTTACTATGGGGAAAATTAGCGATTACCTTTATGCCGGTGGCTTATCCACGGATAAAGCGCTGACCCAGGGAATGACCTGGGGGTTATCCATGTATGGCCTGGCCGCAGGTTGCATGCTACTGGCGATGCTAAGGGTAAGCGAGGATCAGAAAACAGTAGCAAGTCGCGCTGAACAATACGGCGAACCCGTTGGGATCAATACCTGAAAACCAGATAATCAGGCTGGACGGGACCTGATTCAGGTTATCTAATTACTCAACCTGCCAGGTATGTCCTTCCCTCAGAAGTAAATTCAGATCCGCAATGCCTTTCTTTGCCCGAACTGTACTAATCTGTTGATAGACTGAATCTACATACGATTGTTCGGGCCGACAGAACAGAACCCCTATAGCTTCTGGGAAATCTGGGGTTTTCAGCTCTGCAAGCATCTGAGCAAGGGGTTTACTGGTCTCATCGTGAACCATTATATCGTTCTCAGTGACACCATCCTCGCCCAACGTTACCACTTCGAAGCTCAGCGTCCGGGCATTAAGGCGCAGGCCTTTCTGCCTGTCAGCACCAAACAGCAATGGTTTACCATGTTCAACTACCAACCGGGTTTCTGCAGCTGTCTTCTTGTCCTTAACATAGTCAAAAATGCCATCATTGTAGACGGGACAATTCTGGTAGATCTCTATGAAAGAGGCGCCTTTGTGCTCATGCGCTCGCCTTAATAGCGGTGTCATATGCTTGGTATCCGTGTCAATCGTTCGGGCGACAAAACGGGCCCCGGCTCCCAGGGCAAATAAGCACGGATTTAAAGGCATATCCACGGACCCATCAGGTGTGGAAGGCGATCGGGTACCCAGTTGTGAAGTCGGCGAGTACTGCCCTTTAGTCAAGCCATAAATTTCGTTATTAAACAGTAAAATCTGTAAATCAACATTTCTACGCAGGACATGCAACATATGATTGCCGCCTATACTCAGCCCATCTCCATCACCGGTTACTAACCAGACATCCAGCTCCGGATTAGCCAGTTTTACCCCAGTGGCAATGGCCGGCGCCCTGCCATGAATAGTATGAAAACCATAGGTATTCATGTAATAGGGAAACCTGGAAGAGCAGCCAATTCCAGAAACAAAAACGGTATTTTCTCTGGTTACGCCGAGTTCGGGCATCAGCCTCTGCACGCATTTCAAAATCGCATAGTCACCACAACCTGGGCACCACCTGACTTCCTGATCAGTAGCGAAATCCTTCAGCGTTAATTTTTCCGGCGCATTCATTTAATCTCCTCCCAGCAGGGAATGGATTGCATCCACGATTTCTCTGATTTTGAAAGGCTGCCCAGAGGTCTTATTAAGCTGTTGCATCTCGATCAAAAATTTTGACTTTAATACCTCTACCAACTGCCCGGTATTCATCTCCGTCACCAGGACCTTTTCGTAACCTTTCAATAATTCACCCAGGTTGGCGGGAAACGGCAGCAGATATCTGATATGGATATGGCTTACATCTGAACCACTTGCTCGGCACTGTTTTACTGCCTGATGTATGGCACCAAAGGTAGAACCCCAGCCGACCACCACCAATTCTCCCTGAGTACTGCCCAGACTGACTGCCTGCTCAGGTATAAAGCGATCAATGCCATCAATTTTTGCTTTCCGAATAGCCGTCATTTTCTGATGATTATCTGAATCATAAGAAATATCACCTGTTTCAAAATCTTTCTCAATCCCGCCTATGCGATGCTCAAGTCCGGGCGTACCGGGCTTCGCCCAGACCCGCGCCAGGGTATCTTCATCCCTGTTAGCGGGAGAAAACCCTTCGGGATTGGTTTCATGGACGACATGAAAGTCCTGGTAATCATTCAAATCCGGTATGATCCAGGGTCCTGACGCGTTCGCCAGGTAACCATCGCTAAGTAACAGTACAGGTGTGCTAAATTTCGTTGCCAGACGAACAGCTTCAATTGCCACATCAAAACAATCACCCGGCGTAGACGAAGCCAGCACGGGTAAAGTCGTATCGGCATGCCGTCCGTATAGGGCCTGATTTAAATCTGATTGCTCGGTTTTAGTGGGCAGGCCCGTGGACGGTCCGCCACGTTGCGTATTAACAACCACCAGGGGTAATTCTGTAGCACAAGCCAGAGAAATCGCTTCCCCTTTTAGTGAAATACCTGGACCAGAGCTAGAGGTAATACCCAGAGAGCCTGCAAAGGAAGCACCGATTGCGGCACACACAGCTGCAATTTCATCTTCAGCCTGAAAAGTTACGATATCAAACTCTTTGTGTGCAGATAAGGTGTGCAAAAGCGACGACGCCGGCGTGATCGGGTATGAAGCAAAGGTTAATGGGATATTGGCAAGTTGGCCCCCGGCAATTAATCCTAAGGCCAGCGCTTCAGAGCCCGTGGTATTTTTATACAGACCAGGCAAAACGTCTGCTTTTTGAATCTTATAAACTTCGATTCCTGATGGTAGTTCAGCGGTTTCTGCAAAGCTATTGCCTGCATTCAAAGCAGCGATATTAGCTTTAGCAATATCTTGCTTCACAGCAAATTTTGCGTTCAGGTTGTCAATGGTGGTCTGCTTATCGCGATCAAACAGCCACATGACAAGACCCAGGGTCCACATATTTTTACAGCGTACTGCAAATTTGTGTGAGAGCCCAAAAGGCTCGACCGCTGCAATAACCTGTTTGGTAATATCAATGCTTATCAATCGATAGGCATCCAGGCTACCATCTTCAAGCGGATTAGTGGTGTATCCCGCCCTGGCTAGGTTTCTATTGGTAAATGCATCCTTATCAGCAATGATTAAGCCGCCTTCCAGCAAATCCTTTAGGTTAGTTATAAGAGCCGCGGGATTCATTACCACCAGAACATCTAGATCATCGCCGGCAGTAGTTACTTCATCTGCACCAAAATAGATCTGAAAAGCCGACACACCAAAAGTCGCTCCCGCAGGCGCTCTAATTTCAGCAGGGAAATCGGGAAAAGTCGCCAGGTCATTACCATACAGTGCCGTTGCCTGCGTAAAATTGCTACCTGTTAATTGCATCCCATCACCAGAGTCACCGGCAAATCGGACCACCGCTGACGAAGAATCAGGGGTAGGATCCTCTCGAACCGGAATACTCTCAACAACTGACATAACATTCCTCTTCTAAATTTTCTCAGGCACAGACAATATTCTACTGGAGCAAAGCCAACTATGGGGAAAAAAGCGAATTCGGTGCATCAGAAATCGATTTTGAATTTGGCTTAACTACCAGGGCGCTCCCCGTTTTCTAACTTATAAAATCGTTAGTTTTTACTTCCAAGATTTACAATAAACTATGGCTGGTAGCTCGTGCTATGACCGGTTGCAGAACTAGCAGAGTTCAGATGGATTCTTGTCCCTTTCTTCCTCTTTTTGGAAAGCTTCAGCAGTTTTTTACAAAGCCTCAGCATTAGGATCCTCACGCGCGAGTATAGCCGAGGAAATAAGGCTTTAACAGTGATTCTATGTAAGAATTTATCTTGGATTTCAAAAAGAGTGGTAACGGCACAGGCCTGCCATTATTCAAGGTCTGTCCCCTGCAGCAACGAACCTATCCTATCCAACTGGATTGACCCGCAATTAGACAAAGGCTTCGATCAGGAAAGGACCGGATTGCGCCAGACTCTCCTCTAGCGCCCCTGAAAAACTCTCACAGTTCGTGGCCCGGCGACCCGGTACTCCCATGCTGGCCGCCAGACCGACAAAATCTATTTCTGGATCGGCTAAACTAAACAGACTACCCGCTCGTTCACCTATCTCATTGACACCCAAACGCCTGTATTCTGTCTCTAATATACCGTAACGCTGATTGTTGAATATAATTGTGGTCACATTCAGGGACTCTCTGGCCTGGGTCCAGAAAGCTTGATTGGTATACATCGAGGCTCCATCACCAAGTAAGGCAAAAACTCGCGCATCAGGTGCTGCAATGGCAGCACCAATCGATACGGGACCGCCCTGTCCGATTGAGCCCCCTGTTAAATTTAACCAGGTATGCGCCGCTGCTGTCTGAGCCGGCTCATAGACAGCACCACCGCCTCCTGAGTCACCACAGAAAATGCTCTTTTCAGGCATCTGCGATGCCAGAATTCTGGCGACTTTAGCTGTGCTCAAGCCACCTTGTGGAATATCAACTGATTGACGCTGATAGCACTTTGGTTTCTCGTCTAAGGCCCCCAGCAATGCCTCGAGCTGCGCCAATGCGCCAACCACATCCTGATGGCCGCCGGCCAGCTCGAGAACCTTACACCCCTCGGGCACTAGTAAGGACTCAGATTCAGGGTAGGCAAAGAAACTCACCGGCGCCTCCGCACCAGCAAGAACAATGTGACGGACACCGGCCAATGAAGCTAATACGTGCTCAGGAAAATAAGGCAATCGTTCAACCAAAGGAGTACCCGGACCACCCTCAACTCGGGCCGGGAAAGTAACCATAGCGATCCGACAACCTAATTTTGCCGCAATTCTTGCTGCCGAAAAACGCGCAGCAAGGTCCAACCCCTGTTTGTCCAACAGAATCAAGCTGCGATCATCGATGTGCTCCGCTACCTGTTCAACCTGTTGCAAAGTAACACTTTCTCGTTCTGGTACAGCCGTTGCCGAAGCTACCTGCTGTGCTTCCAGCCAACAGGCGTCAGCGGGAATGATCAGCGTAGAAACCTGTCCAGCCGAGCCCGGCCTGGGCTGCATAGCGGAACACAGTGCCTGCATGCCATCACGACTTAAAGATGCCGCAGTAGAATCTGATTTAATCCAACTTGACACGTTCCTGGCAAGCGTATCGATATCAGAAGTTAAAGGTGCGTCGAAATCCACGTGATACAGCGCATGATTACCCACTAAGTTAATCAGCGGTGTAGCCGCTCGCCGGGCATTATGCAAATTTGCTATTCCATTACCCAGCCCTGGCCCCAGGTGCAACAAAGTGGTTGCCGGTCTACCGCTCACTCGAGCATAACCATCTGCAGCGCCAGTACAGACACCTTCAAACAAGCACAGGACGCTGCGCATCTTTTCTACACCATCAATCGCTTGTACCAGGTGCATCTCTGAAGTGCCCGGATTAGCAAAGCAGACGTCTACGCCGGCATTGACCAGGGCCCGAACTAAACTTTCTGCGCCATTCATTTTTTCGACCCATAACCTTTATAATATCAACGGTTCAACCGCTGGAGTGTGAGCGAATTCCTGATCTCCTGCAACAGGTAAGGCAGCGCGCTTCGGCCCCACCAATAACCTGCAGTTGCAGATACGGATACAGATACAGATACAGATACAGATAGCAATATACGATAGGTCAGCCTGTCTAGCTGACCTTCGGTGCAAATTATGGCAGCATTACCTCGCTAGATATTAATGCTGGGAAATTGAGCCGAACGGGTCGCGGCTATAGGATGATTATTAAAATCATGATAAGTAAATACGACAGAAAACTTGATCTGATCGCTCAAATTCCGCCCGGCAGCGTGAAACAACTTACTATGAAAAAAAAGAATGTCACCCGCTTTGAGTTCAACTCTTTCGGCGCGTTTTATGAGTGCTTTATTCTCGGCAAGATCGGCTCGCAGGAACAGCGAAGCATCAAAGCGCCCCGGATCCAATGCCAGCCGATGACTTCCCGGAATCACTCGTAAACAGCCGTTCTTGTGGTTTTCTTCATCCAGTGCCAACCATACGCTGATCAGATTGTCCTGATCAAAAGCCCAATATCGATTGTCCTGATGCCAAAGGGTCACGCTGGAAAAGCCCGGTTGTTTAGTCATGATGCAATTGTGATGACATTGTGACAGACCAATCTGCTCGAGTTCAAAAAGTTGCTGCAAGCAGGCTTTGACACTGGCATGCGCAGCCCACTTTCTGAATGCTAGATCTCTGGAACAGGCCTGCAATAGCCTTCGAACTGTCATGCCTCCGAGCGCTTCAGGGTGTACTGGAGACCCTGGATACTGTAGGTCGACTTCATACTCGACAGGCGCCAGATTCTGTTGCAGATGGTTCACAGCCAATGCCTGCAATTCATCACAGACCTCACCGTCGGCAAGTCCTTCAGCCACGACAAATCCGTTCTTGTGAAAACGACTGACATCTGCTGCGGTTAACAATTCATTCTTCCTTCTACACATAGGCACAGCTTAAGCGGCTGATTATACTTAAATTTCCAGCATTGCGCTGACCGGCCGCCTGCAAATTAATGCCAGGAAAGCCAGTCAGAGCAGTTTCGATCTACTGGCACCTGCTTGCGTCACCCATGAGCCAGAACCAAGCGCGCTACCAGACCCGCTTAGGCGCCCAGCATCAACGCTTGATCTCCTTATAGCCTTTTATGGCTGAGTAATCCTGACCCAGGCACCCCCAGAGTAATCAACTCCATCCAACGGATAAAATTCACGAGACCATTGCCCCCTGCAGACTTAACGCGTGACCCTGCAGTACCCGTCTTAGCGCTGGCCGGCGAGGTAGTCACACCCCGTCAGGTGGGTAATTGCGACCCAGAAGTTTCTCTTCCCAGGTGGCCGGTATCGTTAAAACGCCTTAGCACGATGCGCTCACTATCGACCACGATATTGCTGATGGACCCATTATCTGCCCCATTAAATGCAAATGGGCGTGATTCAGTGATGGTGGCAAGCACCTTGCCAATGACACCGCCGTGAACAAATGCAGCAACCAACCGGTCTGGATTAGCACGGGCGATATTTCGAATTCCTCGCATAACCCTTTCCTGAAATGCTTGGCCTGGTTCTGCTCCTGGCACTACATCCCAGCGTTCCAGCAACAGCATCTGCTGGAATATCGGGTCATTCTCATGGGCTTTCATCCTGAGTAGACCACCCTCCCAATCACCTAAATGAACCTCGTGCAAATCCGGCTCCAGGGTTGGCATCAAACCCAAATGCTCACATAGAGGCGCGGCTGTTTCGGCAGTTCTCCTGAGCTTAGTAACATACACCGCATCAATTGCCAGGTGCGCCAGCCTTAACCCAACCCGAATAGCCTGTCGCTTGCCGTCAGGCGCCAATTCAGGGTCACCCTGGCCATCCACAAGTGGAAAGGGCTGGCCCGCTCGAGCAGCCCGCGATTCACCATGACGCACTAACAGAATTTCAGTTGAGCCTGGTGGTCGCTCAAACCTGGATTGTCGGTATTCCTTTTCAGTCATGAATCTCTACCCTTTATTACCAAGGCCTTCATTACCAAAGCCCTCATTACCAACGCCTTTATTACCCAAGCCCTATCTACCAAGAGCCTAATTATCAAGGGCCTATTTATCAAGAGCCTATAGTAACGCAGATCAGATTGTGCCAGCCAGCAACTGGCGCTATTCTTGAAATATAAAAGAATCAAGCTTAAGGAACCATCATGGGTTGGCAAAAGGAAATCACCGAATTAACAAAACGAGGCAAACTCTCCGAGTTAATGGGTGGAACTGAAAAGGTTGAACGACAACACCATTTTGGAAAATTGACCATAAGGGAGCGTATTGACGCGATCACGGATGTTGGCAGCTTTAGGGAAATCGGCAAGCTTGCGGGGGTCGGCCAATACGATGACGAAGGTCATCTCACCGGCTTTACTCCCTCTAATTTTGTGTTCGGAACGGCAAACCTGGAAGGTCGGCCTGTAATGGTATCAGGCGATGACTTTACAGTTCGAGGCGGGTCGGCCGATGCTTCCATTGCTGGCAAGCGACAACAAGCCGAAGGTCTCGCACTAGAGCTCAAACTACCTCATGTAAGGCTGGTCGATGGCATGGGCGGGGGCGGTTCCGTAAAAACGATCGAGACGGCCGGACGTACTTACATTCCCAGAGTGGCGGGCTGGGATACCATAGTCAACCATCTGGCTGTGGCACCATCAGTATCGCTGGCTCTGGGTTCGGTAGCTGGCATCGGTGCTGCACGAGTGACCACTGCCCATTACTCGGTGATCGTCAAGGACACGGCTCAGATGATGATTGCCGGCCCAGCCCTGGTAGGCTGGGCGCGATTGGGTGAGGTGTCCAAGGAAGAACTTGGCGCCAGTAGAATTCATACTAGAAACGGTTCCATCGATGATGAAGCGACTTCTGAAGCTGAGGCTTTTTCCCTGGCAAAAAAATTCCTTTCCTATCTGCCCAGCAATGTGGATCAACTGCCGCCGAGAACCGTTTGTAAGGACCCTGCCACTCGAACCGCCCCTGAACTGCTGGAAATCGTACCCAGGGACCCTCGCAAAGTGTATAAAATGCGCAAAATTATTGATGCCGTGATTGATACCGGTACTTTTTTTGAAATTGGCAAGCAATGGGGTAAATCCATCATTACCGGGCTAGCGAGAATAGACGGCATTGCTGTTGCTGTATTTGCAGAAGACCCCATGATATATGGTGGCGCCTGGACCGCAGATTCATGTAGAAAACTGATTCGTCTCTGTGACCTTGCTTCTACTTTTCACCTGCCCCTGCTGCACCTGGTAGATTGCCCTGGATTCCTGATTGGCAAACAATCGGAAGAATCAGGCACTATCAGAGTCGGCTCGACCGCGTTTGCTGCGTTAGGTCAGGCATCAGTGCCCTTCTGTAGTGTCGTAATCAGAAAGGCATTCGGTGTAGCTGGCGCAGCCAATACAAAACCCGGAAGTCATCACTTCCGCTATGCCTGGCCATCTGGTGACTGGGGATCTCTGCCCATAGAAGGTGGGATCGAAGTAGGCTATAAAGCAGAACTTGCTGAAGCAGATGACTACGATGCCCATCTTGCCAGTATTAAGGAGCGGCTTAATCGAGTTCGCTCTCCCTTCAGGTCTGCGGAATTCTTCGAAATAGAAGATATCATCAACCCACAGGAGACTCGCCAACATTTATGTAACTGGATTAATCTGGCTTATCAGGCGCTGCAAACCGGCACCAGCCACTTCAGCTATCGACCATGATATCTAGCATTGAGAAGTGGGACCCAGGGTGCTGCCGGCGCTGTTAAGCACCCAGGTAAACGCCAAAATCAACGGTGTCCCGTGATCTGTAAATCAGCTGGATTGACAACAAAAGGCGTTGTTGAGTATCCGTAAACACTGCACCGGATGCCCTGTCAGGTCCCCTACCAAAAAGTGACTGAAGGCACTACCTAACCCTGGCACGCATAGCATGAAACCGGATACTGCGAAGCCGCAGTAGAAAAACTCAGCATGAAAATGCAAAACCTGAGTTGGCAATGCAGGCAAACGCAGGCAGTTAACCAGACACCATCCAATGTGGCCAGTCAAACGCCCTGATTACTCCTGGATATTACTGAGATCCGCACCCGATGTTTCAGTCAGCATCGCCAGCGAAACCAGGGTGAGCACGGCTGCCACTGCGATATAAAGTGAGACATAAAATATACCGAAATTCTTCCACAGAAGCACGGCTATGGTGGGTGCCAGAGCACCACCGATTATAGCGCCCATCTGGTAACCCAGTGATGCACCTGAATAGCGCACCTCTGTGCTGAACAATTCAGTGAAAAACGCTGCCTGAGGCCCGTACTGCATGCCCACAAAAATCAGCCCCAGACTCACAGCCAAAACGATATTTTCAGTACTGCCAGTATCGATTAATGGAAACAGCACAAACCCCCAGAGCCCCGTTAACACAGCACCCCACTGGTAGACTTTTTTCCGTCCGATCCTGTCGGACAAGCCCGAAAAATAGAACTGTGTGGGTATCATAACCGCCGCTGCTATCAACACCGACGTCAACATAACATCCCGAGATAAACCTACCGTGGATGAATTGACACCATAAGCGATGACAAATGCGATAAGAATATAGAAAGTAACCTGCACCGACAAAAATGCACCCGCGGCCAGGACGATGCGACGGGGGTACAAGCGAATGGCTTCCAGTACAGGGGATTTCTCTATGGGGACACTGGCTGCTTCTTCACCTTTTTGTTCTCTGGCCTTGACTAAAGCCTTAAACGCCTCGGTATCTTCCAATTTCAATTGCACATACATCGAAATAGCAATGAGAATTACACTGGCAATAAACGGCACACGCCAGCCCCAATCCATAAAGGCCTCCTCTGAAATAGAGGTACTGACACCAAGAAAAGCCAGATTTGCCAGAATCACGCCTACCGGTGCTCCGGCCTGAGCATAGGCGCCGTACCAGCCGCGACGATTAGCCGGCGCGCTTTCTGTGACCAGCAACATAGCGCCACCCCACTGACCGCCAATTGCCAGCCCCTGCACAAAACGCAGCAAGACCAGAGCCAGCGGCGCCAGTATGCCTATACTGGCGTAGGTCGGCAGAAACCCAATAAGGGTGGTGGCCCCCCCCATCATCATCAGGGCTACCACTAATGTCTTCTTTCGGCCAATGCGATCACCATAATGACCAAAAATAATGCCCCCCAGCGGTCGGGCTATAAAACCAACGGCAAAGGTACTAAACGAGGCAATGAGAACCACCATCACCGGCAAATCCTGAGGGAAAAATGCCTTTGGAAATATCACAGCGGCGGCAGTACCATACAAGAAGAAGTCATACCATTCGATACTTGTACCGGTCAACGACGTTAGCGCCACGCGGCGCATTGATTGACTCTCGTTAGTGTTATCAATCTCGCTCATACAGTACCCTTGTTCAGTTCTAGCCGCCCTTTTACCAGGTTAATTCGCAACAAATCGTTAGCGCCTTCAACAAGCCTAAGAGATCTCACTCGACGATACAAGTTCTCAAGCGGATGCCCTTCAACCAGGGCTTGTCCTCCCACTAATTGAACCGCCATATCAATAACTTCCCCGGCTGTCTCCGTGCAAAAAACCTTTGCAGCGATCACTTCATTAACCGAATTCTCACCACTATCAACGATACGTGCCGTTCTGAACAGCGCGCTACGCGCCGCAAAAGTTTTAATTCTCATATCGGCATAGCGCAATCGGACCCCTTCTTTATCTCCCAGAGGTGATCCTGAGCGATGCGGGGCGCGGAGATGTTCTTCTATGAAACTGAGAGACCAGAGACACATCCCGGTTGCCTGTGCGGCAATCATCAAACGCACATTACCAATGTTAGCCAGCGCTCTCGGTAATCCTTCGCCCAGCTCACCGATAATCTGGGTTCTAGGTACACAGACATCTTCGAAGAGAAATGATGAATGACCACCGCCTTCCATGGAGCGAAACGATTTTTCTAATACAACCCCTTCAGCTTCTCGATCTACCACTACCATGGCCGTGCCAGCCTTACTTGCGTCCGGATGCTCGACATTAACAAGAATGGATAGAAAATCAGCGGTTGCACCGCCCGTTACATAACTTTTCTGACCATTAATAATAAGCTGATCGCCTGACAGGCGGGCCCAGGTTGGCCTATCGGATTTATCCGGCTCAGTAAAGCCAAAAGCACCTCGTTTTTCGCCTTTCATGACAGGGTCCAGATAGTGCTCTTTTAAACGGCCTCGAGCGTGATGAAGGATCCCGGGGCCAGGGCCGAACAAGTAACCGGTAAGCCGACTGTTGGCTTTGCTCCAGATTTCTCTTAACACAGTTAGTTCGAGGCTAGAAGCTGGACTACCACCGTACTCTACTGGCTGGGTCTTATAAAAAAACCCGGCCTTCTTGGAAGCATCTATAATTTCCTTTATTAAAGTTTCCGAAACCGCTTCGGAAGCCTCAAGCTGCGCTTGCCTGGGATAGATCTGCTCTTCTAAAAATCGATCAGCCTCCACAACAACCTGTTGAAGCTCTATTGATAACTGTTCAACCATACCCTTGTTCCCTTTGCCCGAAGATTCAATCTAACGACAGAGGCAATAAATCGCAACCCGACTAACCATCCTCAAGGCTTAAATCATACAAAATCTCGAAATACATAAAAAAAAATTCCAATGGATCACTATCATGAGTTAATTTCAACTAAAATATCGTTTATAATCAATTAGTTACCAATTTATTTCTATGACCCCGTGTTATCCACAAAGTTATACACTGATTAATCAGGTTATCCAAAAGTTATCCCCAACTTTTACACTGGTAAATGCAAACCTTTCACTGGTACATTTTACTGAGCATGCTAACTTAATATTCAACGGAGACAGGAAGTGGAACCGGATCGAGAGAAAAGGGAAAACTGAACGATCTACCGCAAGACCCGTGTCGGGTCGGGGTCGCTGAGACACTCGCGGCTTAAGGATGACAGTATTCGTGAAAACGATTCGTTCACCTCTCGAGGGGTGGCGAACCTGGAGTCCGCTGCAGATTTGAAGGGATCATGAAGAATCTGCGAGACGTAGCAAGGCGTCTGAAAATAACGCTGGAACGGCGAAACGGTTGAAGGTGGCCTGAGAAACGTGTCAGGCAGGCTGGATACCAGAGAGCAGAGGAAACCAAGGAAGCTAGAGTCAGACACTTCGGTGAAAAACTGTGGCGGAAAAGGCAAACCAGCTTTCGACAGAGTCGCACGATCAGGGCCGCTCCCTGATCGGGGACTCGACTCAGGTTTCGACCTGGGGTGTGCAGGACAGCGAATTTAGGTTCAATGGGCTGCGCTAAAAACAACCCTGCTTCGGCAGGGTTTTTTTATGGTCATGTGAAATAGGCTAAGCGATTGAGCCGTCGCACCATATACACCAACCGTAGGTTTGCCTTACCTTCAATTTCACGATCAAAATACGCTATATTAGGACCTTGGAGTCAATGAGTCAGGATAATGAAAATAGCAATAGGTATTGGTAGCGCATATTACAATGGGGACGATTGGAACGAAATTGTCGATTACGCCGTGGAGGCCGACAAAATAGGAGTAGATTACCTTTGGTCTGCTGAAGCCTGGGGCATGGATGCGGTGGTACCCTTGGCCTATATTGCGGCTAAGACAAATCGAATCAAACTGGGCACCGGCATAATCCAGATCAGTTCAAGAGTTCCCTCCATGATTGCCATGACTGCCCAGAGTCTACGCACAGTATCAAATAACCGATTTGTTCTAGGTCTAGGGGTTAGCGGCCCCCAGGTTGTTGAAGGACTGCATGGTGCCAGTTTCAAACAACCTCTGTCCCGGTTACGGGAGTGCGTTGACATCATTAAATTAGGATTAAGCAGCGAACGAATCCAATACCAAGGCAAGCACTACATCCTGCCTCGACCCGGTGGCGAAGGTAAAGCCATTAGATTGTCACAACCTCCGCAGACTGATTTACCTATCTATTTAGCCACGCTTGGCCCCAGAGCAATGGCCATGACCGGAGAGAAAGCCAATGGTTGGCTAGGGACTTCATTCATACCAGAACAGGCAAATATTTTCCTCGAACCTTTACTAGAAGGTCTGGCTAAATCTGGCAGAACCCTGGCCGATATAGACATTCAGGTAGGCGGTAGTTTCGAGATTGGAGAGAACGTTGAAGACCTTATCGCAGCCAGAAAACCAGCAATGGCATTCACCCTGGGCGGTATGGGCTCTGCGCAAACTAATTTCTACAATGATGCCTTCAGTCGGGCCGGATATGCCGACACTGCGAAAGAAGTGCAGAACTTATGGGTCTCTGGAAAAAAAGAAGCCGCCATTCGAGCTGTTCCTGATGAATTGGTGCTCAAGACCAATCTGATCGGTGATCGTCAAATGATCATTGACCGGGTTAAAACTTATGCAGCTGCGGGCGTCAATACATTACGTATCAGCACGACAGGATCAAACTGGCGTGAACGAACCGATACGCTTGCTGAAGCAGCTGATCTCATCCATGCTATCAGCAGTGACTCTGCTTGAACCCGTCCAGACATTCCCAGACAAAAGAAAGCATCAGACCAGTCTTTGTATCAATCTAGCTAACCCGAATCTTATCTTAGGAAGCAACCCAGATGATGAACTGCTACCGCCGCGAGATGACCGGCTTAACGCTGTTAGCAATGTGCTAGCATTTAGCAAACGCGACAGTCACTTAGTCGATCTCTGAGAGTAAAGCCACCACCCGATTATAAAGGAGCATTCATGAACAGCTGGCAAATCGGTAACATAAAAATCACCCGAGTCGTGGAAATGCAGGTAGCCGGGGGAACTCGATTCATCCTGCCACAGGCAACCCCTGAAACCATCTTGCCAATGCGCTGGCTGCAACCTCATTTTGCTAACGACAAGGGGCAATTAATAATGAGCATCCATGCCCTGGTAATCGAAACACCTGATCGAAAGATGATAGTCGATACCTGCATTGGCAATGATAAAAAAAGAAGTATTGCCAACTGGAGTAACCTGCAACTGCCTTTTCTCGAAGATCTCCAGAAGGCTGGTTATGATCGTTTCGATATTGACACCGTCATGTGCACCCACTTACATGTAGACCACGTCGGCTGGAACACCATGCTGGTGGACGGCGAATGGATCCCGACTTTTCCAAACGCCGAATACCTCATGGGTAAGAAAGAGTATGAATACTGGCACAATACTGAGCCCGATCAACTCAACGACGGCTTGCTGGAGGATTCGGTAAAACCCGTATTCGACGCCGGATTGGTAAAGCTGGTACCTATGGACTTTGAGGTATGCGAGGGCATTTACCTTGAAGCCACGCCGGGGCACACGCCCGGCCACGTCAGTATTCATATTGAATCGCAAGACCAGCATGCCCTGATAACCGGAGACAGTATTCATCATCCCTGCCAGATTGAAAAAGTACAGTGGAGCAGCAGTGCTGATTATGACCAGGTCGCCTCCAAGCAGACAAGAGAATCTTTACTGGCAAAATATGGTGATAGTAACGTGCTCATCATAGGCACCCATTTCGCCACACCCACTGCGGGCTACCTGCGAAAAGAAGGCTCTACCTATGTTCTCGATGTAGTTTCCACTGATCCTGTTATTTAATAGAATTCACCTGACGAATGAGATGCAGTAAACCGTAATAAATGAAATATTCCTGTATGATAGGCCTATTTCGGAAACAAGCATGAATCACGTCAGCAATATTCTCGAATACCCATTTGCGTCGACGCCTGGTCCCGGTGAGACGATGGAAGTAGCGCCAGGTGTGCATTGGCTGCGCATGCCGCTACCTATGTCATTGAACCATATCAACCTTTATCTCATCGAGGGCGACCAGGACTGGACAATCGTCGACACAGGTATCCGCGGCGAAGAAACGAGCGAACTATGGAAGCAAATATTCGCCGATCGACTGGGCGATAAACCTGTAGGCCAGATCATCTGCACTCACATGCACCCTGATCATACCGGCCAGGCTGGATTCTTATCTGACTATTGGCGAGCCCCTCTGCTGATGAGCTACTCCGAGTATTATCAAGCTCGAGTCATGGGCACTATGATGCAGGAAGGTGGCTCATGGCATATGAGCGATTTTTTTATTCGCGCCGGCGTAACCATGGAAACACTGGAGGCTATGCGGGACACCCGAAGCAGTTTTACACCATCGACTGATGATACACCATTACCTAAATCGTACTTAAGGCTATCAGAAGGAGACACCGTCAAGATAGGCGCCAATGAATGGCAGGTCATTGTCGGCACAGGCCACTCGCCAGAGCATGTCTGCCTGTACTGTAAAGCACTGAGAGTGTTTATCTCAGGAGATCAGATCCTGCCGGTTATTACGTCCAATGTCAGTGTGCATCCCACTGAACCATTGGCAAACCCCCTATTGGGCTGGATGGATTCCCATCTTAAATTAATGGCTCTGATACCGAATGACACGTTAATTCTTCCTGCCCACAATGAACCATTCTACGGCGTAAGACTACGCCTGCAGCAACTCATTGATCACCACGAAGACAGAATGCAAATTGTTCTGGATCAATGCGTAACCCCGAAAAAGGCCATAGATCTACTTCCTCATCTATTTGAACGAAAGCTAGAAGACCACGCAATATTTATGGCCCTCGGAGAAGGTATAGCCCATATTCATTGCCTTGAAGCCAAAGGCCGGATAAGAAAAACACGCCAGGATGAACATTTTCTGTACCAGACCATCCAATGACACCCGAGCATACATCCAGCCAGGTAAAATCTACATAATCTAACTGTTACCCACAATAGATCCAGATGCTATACCGCCCTTTAGAATAACCTTCCTGAGGCAGGTAACTGCTTAATCCTTTGGAATTACCTGAGGGGGGAACGGTCCGATAGTGCATCGATCCCCATGGAAGCAAATTCGATATCACCAGGCAGTAGGTCCTGCTCACTGAGCAGTTCACTGACCGCATCTACAGTAATCACCTTTTGAAACGACCGATTGGCCCGGGAAAGACCACTGGGCTTTCAATTCCATCTTCGTTTACACTGGCCACCCCAAAAAAGTAATTATCGATAACGATATTTTCCAGAGTCACCGAATCAACATTCCCCAGCGCTCGGAACCAATGCCACTGAGGCTCGGTTGTCAGTCTCCAATAGACCTTATAGGCCACAGCTCCGATAACCTTGCGCCACTTCAAAGTGGTGTTAGCGGATACCATGCCCTCTATTTCAACAGCTTCTGGTGGTGCTGGCGCCCAGGCCATACTGGCCAGGGTAACGACATTCAGCGCCGTGAGTTTCGCCGCATATTCAAAATTTACCCCAGCAATTTCATCGCCGAAGCGAATACCGTTTTCAATCCTTAAATCCTGATGCTGACGATGATAGTGCTCGTTGGTTTCCATAATACGGACCGCGGGAAAACCAAGATCGTTAAAGGGTCTATGGTGCCCGCCTCGCCCAAAACGATCCAATCGATAGATCATCATAATGTCCAGATTAGCTAGATAGGTATCTGCCATGCGATCAATATATCTGGCCAGGTTGCGTGACGGGGAATCCACTTCACCTCCCGTGAAGCGGCGAATCCTGGCCTCGGCACTGGATTCAGAGGGTCTTGTCCCTTCTGAAAAAACTCTTGCTGTGGTGTTATTAATCACGCCGTTAAGCCCTGCTATATTGCCAATCATGTCGTTGTTCAAAACGCCCTGAACATACCAGTCCTGCTGCTTTGCATGCGCTGCTAGAATCTGACCACCGAACAGGCCCTGCTCTTCTCCTGATAGACCAGCAAAAACAATGCTGGCAGGAAAGCGATATTGACTCAGTAATCTGGCTGCTTCCAGGGTGCCTGCCATCCCCGATGCATTGTCATTAGCGCCAGGCGAGTCCGATGTGGAATCCATCGGGTCTGAAACCCGGGAATCAATGTCTCCAGACATAATTACATAACGTTGCGGTTCCTGTGTCCCCCTCAAAATAGCAATAACATTGACCACCTCAGTTGCCTCAGGTATGCGTCGTTCACCGGCGAAAACCTGTTGCTGTATCTGCACTTCCAGGCAGCCACCACAACGCTTGGATATCAGCGCAAATTCCGCTTCTATCCATCGACGAGCAGCGCCAATACCTCGATCCTGTGACCGGGTATCAGACAGGCTATGGCGTGTACCGAAACCGGCCAGCATGTTTACGTCCCGTTCTATTCTTTCTGCTGAAACAGCCTGGGCCATAGCAAATAATTTTTCGTCGCTGGCCTGGCTAAATGACAAATTGCCCAGCAAGGTCAATAGCCCAAGAAAAACAGGGCTAAGCCAAACAGGAAACAAACGGCTCGTCTCCCGGCGGCCATCGCCTATCTCAGCAGCAGAGGTCAGATCAATCAGCATACCCTTTCTCCCTTCATTGCCTTTTCACCCCAAGAATAACGACAGTCGGCCCCGCAAGTAAAACAATCCCTTCAACTAAAAAAGCTGCCCGTTGCATATGCGGATAATTTACCTGCCGTCCACCCCGCCAAACCAGACAACAGCTTGGCTGCATGTTTAAGGATGGTTAACCCTACCTGTGATCACCTGGCTGTACTGGCGTAAACGCAGCCATTTGGCAGCTAGACCGATTACCTCAAAAATAGTCGTCTAAATCCAGCTGGAAACAGATTTCATTAACCGATCCTGAAGCCAGGTTACGAGTCCTTTCCATACCCGTCACATTGAAGTTCAGGCCTACAGCTATACTTTCTGCTCTTCGCGCCTTGTCGGGTATCCAAATCACTGCCCTGTTAAAAAGGCAGCGCTTTAATACGCTCACTCCATGAACCAGCAATTTTCGGCCGAGCTTCTGACCCCATGCTTCAGGCTGCACAAACCAGGCAATGATCTCACCCGTCTGGCCATCTTGTAGAACAGATTCGCCAGCCAGGCCAGCGACTACCACACCGAGGAAATCTTCTCGCTCTGCGACATAAGTGAACATCCCGGTATCAGATAACCAACTGTGCCAGGGTGCAACCTCCTGCCAGCCCACATCCACACCTATTTGAGCTGCGTGCTGCAAGGCTGTTAAATGGCCCACATCCTCTAGTCTCGCCCGGCGAATTCCGACACCCTCTTGCATACAGGCTAACCTAACAGCAAAGCAGCTAGGCTACGCGTGTGAGACAGATTGCGGTTGTTAACCAGCAAGGTAGTTACTGGCGATTCTCTCCACGCGGGAGGGCGATCCTTAGTAAAATTTACATCACAGCCCAACTGCTCCGCCTGCTGAGCCACCTCTGCCATCCTGGGATCTGGAACTGCTCGCCAATAATTCATCTGCACACCCAGTTTTAATTCTTTCACTTCGTACTCCTGTTAGCGCTTGGCCGACTGTGCAGAAAATCCTACCATGGACTGGCTCTCCTTACCGTCTCGCCAACCCACCACACGGACTATCTTCAATCCTGGCACGACCTTTCGCATTAATTCAGCAGTGACTGCAACAACTTAGACATATCCTGCTGATTCTTGCATAAAGGTGACAGCAAGCAATGGCGGAGCGCGTTAAGCACTGCTATGCTTCGCACCTGAATATTTAACTCTAATTGCTTGCAGAAGGGCCTTCAAAGATGAACGAGGAAACCGAAAATCTGAAACCTTCATCCGCTAACTTCATGGATGAAAAATTGTTCAAATCTCGATCTATTTCTATTTTTGGCCAGATAAATGAAAAAACCGCCAGAACAGTCAGCGAACAACTTCTCGCGCTGTCCAGTGAAAGCGATGATCCCATTACTATTTATATCAGTTCCCCAGGTGGCCACGTGGAATCCGGAGATGTGGTATACGATATGATTAAATTTGTTAAGCCTGTGGTTCGCGTTGTCGGGACAGGCTGGGTGGCCAGTGCAGCCACCAATATTTACCTTGCCGCAAATAAAGAGAATCGCTTTTCTCTTCCCAATACCCGCTATCTGGTACACCAGCCCTCGGGAGGATCACGTGGTGATGCAACCGATATCAAGATTCAGATGGAAGAAATTCTGAAGACCAAACAACGCATTAACAAAATTATCGCAGAGGAAACAGGCCAACCTCTGGAGCAGGTGGAAAAAGATACCGACAGAGACCACTGGATGTCTGTCGAAGAAGCCATGGACTATGGCATTGTCAATCAAGTTATCCATTCCATAAGTGACTTAGACTAGCCCCCTAGCCCCCACAAAAAAACCAAGCACATAACCGGCTGCTGTCATAGGTTTGTTGGCCTGGTGCATTAACAAGCGAACCCAGACTCAATTTAGGGGACCTGGCTCCCTGCTGCGAAAGTCCTGGAAGGCCCTACCCTGGATGATTACCCGCCGGGTTCAAACCGATGGCTTTAGCCACTAGAACGATCACTTTCGTTTTGCCGCGTAACCCAGCAGAAACTGTAACCCCCTAGCGCACCTGCAATACCCTGAGCGAACAGCCCCAGCAGGGTCCGAGTCGGCGCGATACCGGAAAGGCCGAGTACCTGTTTCAATATCACATGAATAGCAATCATCCCCACAAAGCCAGCAAGAATATACCCTAGCAATCTCAGATGGGGTACACGCCGTATTACAAATGCCGCAACGGCAAAGGCAATCAAGAGCGCTATGGCAATCAAAGGCAGATAAATACCGTACATATTCATGAGATCATGGCTAGCAGCATCAAAACGCTGCTGAAGGGTTATCTCAAAGCCTAGTTCAACGATAGAGCTGATATTCCCCTGGCTAACCAGGACAGCCCCCACAATGTAACTGCAGATAACTGCCAGCCCATAACCTATAACGACTCTCATCTCTGGATTACCTCATTTAATTTGCATGCTGTTATAATGACCTGAATTAACGCCTGGTAAAAGCCCAAATGCGAATCCTATTTAGTTTAAGTCTGATCTTTCTTTACTCGTTGTGCACCGCAGAGTACAAGATCGAGACGCTTGCTGATGATCTCAACTATCCCTGGTCAATCACTTTCCTTCCTGATGGTTCCTCACTCATCACCACACGCTCGGGTGAGCTCAGGCAACTCAGAGAAAACGAAGCGATCAGTGCTCCCCTGGCCAATGTGCCGGTCACCTATGTCGAGAGCCAAGGCGGTTTTTTTGACGTTATCGCAGACCCCCTTTTTTCAGAAAACAGGACTATTTACCTTTCCCTTGCTGAGGGAAGCAAACGGCAAAATAGCACCGTTATCTATCGGGCTGTGCTGGAAGACCGTGAATTAACCGATGTGAAACGGATATTCAAGGTATCTCCCGAAAAAGACACCCCTGTTCATTATGGCGGGAAACTTTTGTTCCTGAGCGATAATACCCTCCTGATGACAACTGGAGACGGTTTCGAATACAGAGAGGCAGCCCAGGATCGACAGAGTCAATTAGGAAAAGTGCTGCGCATGAATACCGATGGCACGGTACCGGCCAATAACCCATTTGCCAGTGGAAGTGATGGCAATCCGTATGTATTCTCCTACGGCCATCGCAACCCACAGGGACTCATCCTGGATCCCGTTACCCAGACTATCTACTTGCATGAACACGGGCCCCAGGGCGGTGATGAGCTAAATATCATTCAGGCGAGCCATAATTATGGCTGGCCTGTTACCACCTTTGGCATCAATTATTCCAGCGCCCTGGTATCACCCCTCACGTCTGCAGAAGGTATTACCCCTCCAATAACCTACTGGGTACCCAGTATCGCACCGTCAGGCATGGCCATCTATCGCTCTGCTCTGTTCCCTGAATGGCAAGGCAAACTCCTCATCGGCGCACTGGTCGATAAAGACGTAAAACTACTAACCCTGACCGACGGTAGCGTCAGTCAGATCAAAAGTCTTTTCGCCGAGCTCAATGAACGCATCAGAGATGTACGCGTCGATAGCGAGGGGGCCTTATATCTGCTCACAGACAGCGCCAAAGGTCGGGTCTTAAGAATTACCCCTGCAACCTAAAATAATACCCTGGAAGGTGCCCAGGTTTTGCTGTCGCCGCGATATCCCGGCAACACACCCTCTAGAACAATGGGCTGTATTTTTATCAGTAAATAGTCGACCGGGAATCTAGGGTAGAGCTTATCCGTATCCACATCCCTGCGCATAGCCACTTTCACACCTTCGTCGTCCACGATAGTAGCCATACCCATAATGGAAACATAACTTCGAGTTACAGCATGCCAGTAATATAAAGTGACTTTTGGATTGTTTCTGATCTGTTCCACTTTTCGCGTAACCGGCCTTGTTGCGACCCAAACCACAAAATCTTCATCGGGGGGAAAAGCATCCACTGTTCTCGATCTGGGCTGGCCGGTATGGTCCAGGCTAATCAAGGCAGCATATCGTGCTGAGTTGATGGTTAACCGCGCTGCATCCAGCAGTTCTGCTCGGCCATCAGCTTGCACCTGCCCGCTGCTCAGGATAAGCGCCAGAGTCAGTACTCGAAATCTATTAAGTGCCAACAACCAAGTTACCCGCAGCCGCCTATGTGATTAATAATTGTCTAGGAATCCGCTCAATAAAGCAAAGACACCAGCAAGGTGATGCGGATGCGCACACTGATCATGAACGCCCAGGTTAATAGCGCAGCCCCTAGAAACACCGGCCAATCTATTTTACTTCACTCAGCTGATATCGATCGTACTACTGAAGTCTGAGCACATTTGCTATTACCTGAGATCGAACAAGCGCTTGTACTCATGGCCCCAAGAATGAGTGAAAGTGCTATCGGCCTGAGGGGGCACAACATCGACATTACCTTACGGCTCAACATCATCACGCCTGGCAAACTGCTCGAAATTCCCGCGATGCTGGTTCCATGGGATTAGTGGAAGGGCTACCGGAGTCGGTACCGGCATACGCGGGTCAGTGGCGGCAAGCACCTGTGCCTACTAGCTGGGTTGGAGCGCGGTCTAGCCCATTAAAGCCATAGGCCCACGCTAGCCATAGACGGTAGAGGCTTGAGACGTCTATCGCCCGGCCGTTAAGGCAGACTAAAATGCGGTCAGGGCTGGTTGTATGAAAGCAGTCTGATTGCGATATCGCGTTCTGCCAATGCCGCTACCAAATCGCTGGACAGTAAGTTTTCAGCCTCTTGATTATCTCTTAGCACAGCATCAAAGTGTGCCAGCCCTATGCCGTTTATGAGTGCGTAGGCGCGGCTACCGGCAACAAGATCTGAGGACGGTTTCATGTTGGCCAGCATTGTTTCCATGTCTTGACGCTGATCGTTATCCATCCCTGTTGCCATCATTGCCATCATCATCTTGAATCCATCATGGCTCTGCTCTACGCTGTCGTTGAAATGAAAGTGATCCGCATTTAATAACACAATAGTAGTTTTAGGTTCAGGGTTGCGATCATATAGATCGAGCATGCCATCCAGGGGCAAGATCGAATCCAACTCAGCGACGATATATAGCGCTGGCACCATTTGACCCCATTGAAAGTTTAAAGACTTTGCCATTACGTTGTCTGGATCAATTGATGTAAATCCGCCGCCGGGTGCTAGCGGCAGAATTGCTTTGATCCGATGATCCGTTTCAAGTGTCTTCAGCGTTGTCCACCCGCCAAAACTATGTCCGGACATGCCCACCTGGTCTGGCATTAAATCCAGGCCTGATCGGCCAGCCAACATCTGATCAATGACAAAACTCGCGTCAACCGGGCGACTCTGAATGAATTTTTCCAATACATCAAGATCACCAGCCCTGCCGCTGCCGGAAATCATGTCGAGGGTAGTATTTCCAACATGGTCCATCGAAGCCACTACATAGCCATGGCTTGCCAGGTGGCTGTAAAAGAATGTGGACTGGCGCCGCTCTCCGCCGAAACCGTGGGAAAAGACAACCAGGGCATATCGACCGGGTTCTGCAACAGCATCTTTAATCGCTTGCTGAATCGATTCCCCCATCCCCGGCACCATCTCGAACCTGTCTTGGGTAGCAGGATCAAGGTCCTGTCCTTGGTAAGCTGCTGTTGCCGGATACCATACATCCACCGGTATGCTCTGGTTTCGTTTATTATCCATCCAATTAAATTGACGAGTACCAACCGGATGCGGACCTCTTTCAAATGGATTGTATTCAGCCATTGTTTCTTCCTTATTAGATCATGATAGTCCGCCCTATCAATGGTAGCGGTCAAATCCAAAGCTTGTAGCACTTGGTGTTGTTCCTGAGGTAACCCCTGTATATTGAACTATTGGTAACGATAAAGCCTTTTGTGATAACCCGTCCAGCCTCGAACAGGCCAGATAATGGGTGCTTAGCTGCCTTCGCGCCCAGCAACTTCCAGTTGGTGTATTTCCTCGACGACAGCCTTCAGGGTTTCTAGCGCAGCGGTATATTTCTCATCTTCGTCCGGGTTTTCTCCGGCGCTGTAATCCGCTGGCAGCTTCATATAGGGATCAAGTTGCAACTGCCGCAACTGCGACATCAATTCGCCGTGGCGTCGGCGTTGTTTTAAAGTCATCTTCCACATAGTTCCGCCTGGGGGCCTATACCTGACAGCTATTATCACAGATTTGCAATTAAAAAACGGCCCAATATCAATATCAATATCAATATTAATATTAATATTAATATTAATATCAGGTTAGCAGACCGCTGGCTCATCCTGATAATTCGCTGCCGTTACCGCCAGAGGAACTCAGCTGGATAGCGTCTTAGACTACCAACCAGGGGAGGTGAAGATTCGGTCCTTACTCGGCGCAACATACAAATGTTGCCTTATCAGGTATAACAAGAACAAAGATACTTTTTCAACCATACCCACCTTACCTCATGGGTCAATTAGGCCGGATCAATCTATTCCCGATTTAAGAGATGACCCTCATAGTATCGTGTTGACACATCTGTTTCAGGTCAAGACGAATCCGAAGGCAGACGCAATAACCAGACGCATACGCCCGATACGCCATAACCCAGAAAAAGGAAAGCAAAGGCAGGTGTGTAACTGCCCGTCATCTCGAATATTAATGTGGTCAGCGGCAGGCCTATTAGACTAAATGGCATTGTCAGGGGCATCGCCAGACCCATCACTTTGGCAAAATCAGCCAATCCAAAGCGTTCTGCCAGGAGCAGAGACCACAAGGGTGCAATGCTACCATAACCCAGTCCAAACAACGCTCCAGCCAGGCATAACATGAACAGGTCGGATGCAATCAGGAGCACACCAGTGGCCAACAGCTGTAGTACGATGGCAATGCCTACAACCAGCCGTTTCGACATATAGTCCGATACTGTGCCTGCAAGCGGTTTGGCGAGCGTGCCAAACAGGGTCGTTACCAATACCGCTGTTGATGCCTGCATGGGAGATAATCCCAAATCCAAACCATGGGAAGGCAGCGCGATGACAACAGCTGCCACGCCCATATAACAGGGGCCGGCTATCAAGCTGATCAACCAGATATCACGCTCACGGATGGCACGTGCGAAATTCCAATGGGTACCCTGCCCCACATGCATATCAATATTCTGCTGGCTATCACCATCCGGGTGCAGGCCAATATCCTGGGGCGCCCGGATCGCAAACTTCCAGATAAGTGGCAGCAAGATGGCAGGAGTGAGTACTGCAAACACCAGAAAAGAGGTTCGCCATCCGAAATTAACAACAAGATAAGTTGCAAGGGGAACGAGCAGCACCCCGGATACGGTAATACCAGCCTGAGAAATACCCAGCGCCATACCACGACGACGAACAAACCAGTTGGCCAGCATTAGGTTACAGGGAATATTGCCAAGGAAAACAACACCCACGGAAATCACGACGCCAAAGCCCAGATACAAGAGCCACAGGCTATTAGCCTGTGAGCAAATGATAAGGCCCGCGGACAGCATACAAACACCGAAAACCATCGCGCTGCGAATTGAATAATCACTAACAATGCGCCCTGCCAAAGGGCTCAATGCTGCCATCAATACCGTCTGCATGGACAATGCGAGAGAGACCCAGAAGCGATTTTCCCCGAGCGACTCCGTGAGCGGCACCAGGTATACGCCGAAAGTATAATAGCCGATGCCAACGCTGAAGAATTGCGCGGTTGCGGTAAAACCAACTATCGTCCAGCCCGATGTAACCGTTCTGTTTACATCGTTTGTCGCAGTATCATCTGTGTCTGGTTTAGTTGACATATTCCATGTCTGTAACGGTTTTGCATCGTACGTGAAAAAGGATGTCAGGTTAACATGATTCCTACTGGTTCGCCCTACCGCAGGACCCTTGACTTCGCTAACTTCAGAGTCCAGACCACCGCCTACTACTGGAACAGCATATTCGGGACAATATCATCCCGCAGCAAAGGGATTCGAGCTTGTTGATACCTTAAGCGTAACTCGTGGAGAATTTCCCCAGCGAAAACAAAAGCCGCTTAAAAACCCTCACTTCCACTTATCTGGCACGCTCATGATCCGCCAGGTTATTAATGTCTTACAAATCACTAACGCAAATCGTAAATAGGACTTGTGCCTGTTCCAATCCTTAGTCTCACACAGGCGAACAGGTCGGTGTGCGCCCAAGCGGGTTCGTCCGGTCACTTCTCGCAGAAATCTTTCCATTTATCTCATTATGGTTGGCAATTTCTGCACAGAACTGTACATTCACTCGCATGCGAAAAACTTATCTTACTGCCTTGCTCATTGCGATACTGGTTTCACTCTGGATTGGATCTGGTTTGCTCGGCGACAGCCCTGCCCCACCAGCCGAAAATATTACTGACTTGAATCATCGGCTCAATGCAATCGCTGAAGAACAACCAGCAACTCTGGTTCGTATTCTAACAAGTCATGCGACCCTCGAGGATCGAGTATTAGCGGTTCGCGGCAAAACCCAGGCGAAACGTTCTATCGTGGTTCAGTCTCAGACCAGTGGCCTGGTGATCGAACGTCGGGTAGAGCGTGGCGATAACGTCAGCAAGGGGAGTGTCCTTTGCCGAATTTCCGTAGAAGATCGGAACGCCAATATTCAGGAAGCCGCCGCTGCGCAAGACCAGGCACAACTAGACTATGAGGCGAGTAAGAAGCTGGTCAGTAAAAGACTGCAATCTGAGATCGATATAGCCAAGGCTAAAGCCAGATTGATGGCGGCTGAAGCAAGCGTTCAGAGACGCCTTCTGGAGAAAGATCGGCTAATAATTCGAGCGCCTTTTGCCGGCATCATCGAGGATATCCACATGCACCTCGGCGAATATGTCTCACCTGGAACCGCTTGCGTCACTTTAGTTGATCTCAACCCGATGCTGCTGACAGGTGAGGTAACAGAGCGTGATCTTGGTACATTAGAACCTGGACTGGATGCCACCGGACAGCTGATCAACGGCGTTTTAGTTCAAGGTCAGGTGACCTTCGTCGGCAGAACCGCAAAACCAGGGACCCGCACCTATCCCATAGAAATCGAATTCGACAATTCGAAACTCAACATTCCCAGCGGAATCACAGCCGATATCCGCATTCCAGTCGAACAGGTCAGGGCCCACAAAGTCTCTCCTGCTTTGCTCGTTCTGGACGATGCAGGCCGTAGCGGTATCCGCACAGTAACGTCAGGCAAGGTTGTGGCTTTTCATGCAATTGAGATCATTAGCGATGAGGCCGATGGCATCTGGGTATCGGGTTTACCCGACAGCGTTGATCTAATTGTCGTTGGCCAGCAGTCAGTCATCCCCGGAGAAGTGGTCACCACCCGACAGCTGACATCGCAACAGACACAGCCCTTGGCAGCAAGTGATACTAATCCATGAAAGGATTGATTGACGCTGCTGTTAATCGCAGTCGAACATCGCTACTGCTCATGGCAATGGTCTTCATAGCTGGGTTTGCCAGCCTTCGAGCCATTCCGATTGAAAGTGACCCGAATATTACGGTGCCTTTTTTTCAGATTATGGTCTTTAACGAAGGCATCTCCCCCGAGGATGCCGAGCGCCTGTTAGTGATGCCCATGGAGGTTGAGCTTCGCAGCATCGAGGGGATTGAAGAAATGACCTCCTATGCGACCGAAAATTACGGCATTATTGTGATTGAATTCGATGCAGATCATGATGTAGATGAAGCCTTAATAGATATCCGGCAAGCCATAGACCGAGCCCGGCCGGAACTGCCTAGCACAGCAGAAGAGCCGATCATCAATGAACAGACCACGGCTGATTTCCCGATTCTCCAAATCAATTTTGTCGGTGATGATGTACCAGAAAGAATGTTGTATCACGCTGCGCTTGGCGTTCGTAATGCCATCGAGGGGATTCCCGATGTAATGACAGCTGAACTCCAGGGCGAACGCGAAGAAGTACTCGAAGCGATTATTGACCCTATTGCTCTTGAAGCTTATCAGATCTCGGGCGAAGACCTGATCAGAACTATAGCCCGAAACAATCGCCTCGTCCCTGCCGGCAGTCTGGACACCGGCGAAGGCCGCTTCTCCTTGAAAGTACCCAGTATCATCGAAACCGCTGCCGACTTATATGATCTACCCGTAAAAAGCAGCGCTGAAGCCGTGATCACGTTAAAAGACGTGGCTACCATTCGGCGTAGCTTCAAAGATCGAACCAGCTATGCGCGCGTCAATGGACGCCGCGCTATTTCAGTCAATGTCATTAAAAGAGCGGATGCCAATATCATTGATACGGTGCATGCGGCCAAAGCTATGGTAGAACAAGCCCGGCCTAACCTTCCGGGAAAGATTGATATCTTTTATACCCAGGACCAGGCTCCTTTTGCCCTGCTACAGATCAATGAACTTCAAGGTAACATCCTTACTGCGCTTGCACTGGTCATGATTATCGTGGTTGCGGCTATGGGACTGCGGTCAGGCTTAATCGTGGGATTGGGCATTCCCATGTCCCTGCTGTTTGCTTTATCCATTCTCTATGTCATTGGCTTTACTTACAACTTTATGGTGATGATGGGCATGTTACTGGCCCTTGGGATGCTGATAGATGGCTCCATTGTGGTAACGGAATACGCCGACCGTAGGATGCTCAAAGGAGATCATCGCCGAGTGGCCTACGCAACCGCTGCAAAGCGAATGTTCTGGCCCGTTACAGCCTCTATTGCCACTACCCTGGCCGCTTTTCTGCCACTGATGTTCTGGCCAGGGATGGTCGGAAAATTCATGCGTTACCTGCCTATTACTGTTTTTGCAGTGCTTGCAGGTAGCCTCATCTACTCATTATTCTTAGGACCTGCGGTCGGCGCCATTCTGGGACGGGCAGGCGCTGACCAGGAGCAGTTTCGGGATAATCTAGACACATTGGAAACAGGTGACCCGCGCTCGCTGCCAGGAATTGTTGGTACCTATGCCGAGGTTCTTTGGTGGTGTAGTCGCAGTCCATGGATAACCCTTCTAGCAACACTCAGCATATTAGTCGCTAGTTTTATAGCTTATAGCCAATACGGTAAAGGTGTCATCTTCTACTCAGATGCCGAACCTCAATATGCGTCCTTGGACGTGAAATCCCGCGGTAATATGTCTGCAGTTGAGATCAACGCACTGGTTACAGAAGTTGAGAACATCGTGGTAAATGTTAACGGTATAGCCGCCATCAATACCTGGACCCGTCTTCCCGGCGGGGCTTCCCGGGGTGCCAGCGACCGGATCGGTACCATATTCATTGAATTGCTGCCTGAGGGTGATCGCGCCCGTTCAGCTAGAGTTATTCTTGAGGAAATCAGAAGCAAGACCAATCACCTAGCCGGTTTTACCATTGAAATAGACGAAATGCAGAACGGACCACCACAAGGCAAACCCATAGAGGTGCAGCTTACCTCCTACAATCGAAATCTGCTCGAACCGACTCTAAAACAAGTTAGAGCTTACATGGACAATGTTCAAGGCCTGAGAGATATTGAGGACACCCAATCGTTACCCGGACTTGAATGGCAGCTAGCAGTTGATCGAGCCCAAGCCGCACTTTTCGGTGCGGATGTAAGCTCGGTAGGACTCGTGGTGCAATTGGTTACCGCTGGCATCAAGATCGGCGAGTACCGCCCCGACCGAGCCGATGACGCAGTTGATATTCGTGTTCGCTATCCACAGGAATACCGGGGCATACGTGCGATCGATGAACTTAAAGTATCAACCCAACATGGCATGGTGCCCATTTCTAACTTTGTGGTTCGCAAGGCAGTGGCAAGTGTCGATACATTTCAGCGAACCAACGGTATACCGGTTGAATTCATTAGAGCCAATGTCATGCCTGACGTGCTGGCTGATGACAAAGTCAAGGAAATGCAAGCATGGTTAAAAAACCAGGCATTCGATGCTGACCTGAATATTACATTTCGAGGCGCAAACGAAGATCAGCAGGAATCTCAGGCCTTTGTGCTGGTCGCCTTTGGTTTATCGCTACTACTGATGTTTGTACTGCTGGTGACCCAGTTCAATAGTTTTTACCAGTCTGGCCTCATTTTATTTGCCGTTGTTATGTCAACTGCGGGCGTCCTGCTTGGACTTTTGATTACAGGTCGACCCTTTAGTTCCCTATTAACAGGGATCGGCATCGTGGCTCTGGCAGGCATTGTTGTAAATAACAACATCGTCTTGATTGATACCTTTAACCACCTGCGCAAGGCCCACCCCGATGCGGATCATATTCAGCTAATCATACGTACAGGAACCCAAAGACTGCGCCCCGTTATCCTGACGACCCTGACCACGATTTTTGGACTATTACCCCTGGCCATGAATTTCAGCATCGACCTGCTAAATCGAACCATTAACTACGGCAGCATGCTATCGTCGATGTGGGTGCCTCTGTCGCAAGCAATCGTCTCCGGTATGGCCTTTGCTTCTATTTTGACTCTGGTGACTACCCCGGCCATGTTAGCCTTACCTTTTCGGGTTAAAGAGCAGTTTGCCGGGTTTAGAAAACCAATGACCGCAAAGGAAACCTGAAGCCGCAAGTAAATTTTTTACGGGGCTGCAGGCACTTAACTGTTCAGCAATCTCCCGCGGGCTTCCATTGTTATCTAGATCCTGATTAGCGACAGCATTGCTTGTGTTGCTCGGCCCGCTCTTAGTAATCTGTCCAATTGAACGATCATAACCGGGTTTGACCAAACTCAGCTTTAAGATTGTCGCTTGCTGAAATCGGCCAATAGTGGACGGCTAGTCAGACTGCTTTTTCTGTCCTGGTGCAAGCATGACCCATGCGGCTTTTGCCTCGCTCACCTTGGCCCAGGTGGCACCACTTTGTTCAGTGGTAAACAGCATCAGCACTTCGTCCGCTACATTTTCCGGTGTCATGAAAACGGCCTCTTCAGTCCGTTGATCATGTGGGATGATACCTGTATCAATGCCGCCAGGACAGAGTGCGTTAATGCGAATCTGCCTTGTACCGAGTTCAGCCTTCAGGCTTCGAACCAATCCAGTAACAGCATGTTTAGTCATTGCATACAGAGGATCAATGCCGTAAGGCACAATGCCGGCAAGCGACCCAGTTACCACAATGCTGCCTCCATCACGCATGAGTGGCAGAAGATGATGTAGACCATAAACGACACCATCGATGTTTACGCCAGTCAAGCGTTTGTACCGCTCCGGCGTCATTGCGGTGAATTGATATTCAGCTATGCTAGCCTCCGGTGGTGCAATTTGAATACCTGCATTCAGGTGCAAATGATCGATTGAATCCATACTTTCACCCAGCATGCGGGCGGTTTCTTCCCAACTGGCTAGGTCGCTGACGTCACAGCAATGGAATCGCCCGCCCCGTTCTCTGACAATCGATTCGCCCATACTTTCATTGATATCCAGCCCAACTACCTGCGCGCCGAGTCCTGACGCACGGCTGACAACTGCCGCCCCGATGCCAGAAGCCGCGCCGGTGATAACGATGTTTTTCCCAGTGAGGTCGCTCATCATAAATTCCTGTTGTAGATTCTTGCTCTCGGTATCCTACACATAGTTTCAGCTAACAGTACACCGACAATACCAATAATGGGGTCAGTACCCGTGTTGGGTCCACAGCACGGTGTCAGGGTAAACATCAGATTTAAGGCTTTACTCGGACAACGGCGACAGGCAGTGGCTGGATCTGGGTGAAAAAACTGGCGTCGCTTTTAACTTGAACCGTGAGAGAACTATACTCTCAGAGGGTAGGCCCGCGTTGTTTCTGACTTGTGATACTCACAGGAAATAACAGGCCTTCAGAAAGCCCAGAGGATGTAACCTGATGGTCTGGTTGATGTGCAAGCCCTATTAAGGATTTACCTTTTCCTTCCTTATAGTAGAAACCTCCTGTTAGCAGAATCAAATTGCTAGGTATATGAAGGTTCTCTAAATCCATGGGCAGTAAGCGTGGTTTATCTTCTACCTGCCCTGACAATCAATATCTCCGGGGCCGAACAGGCCTGCGTCATACAAAAACCTACCGACAATCAACTGCAGCGAGTTCGCTTAGACTGTGATTGTATTGGTTGCCAATTTAGCCGATCTACTATAACGGCCCGTGCCAAACCGATGCTGTTGCGCTTTTTTAAGACTCGGTTATCATCCTAGAAAATTCCGGAATTTATCTATGGCTGAGTCACAATTCAAAACCATTCATGAAATAGTCAAAGCAGCCAGGCTGAATCTCAACCAAAACCACTGGGATTATTTGGTGGGGGGTACTGAGACCGAAACGACTCTGAACAGGAATCGAGCCAGCATTGACTCAAAAGCACTGCGGCCGAAGGTGCTAAACGACGTCTCAAACATCGATACGCAGATCCAGTTCATGGGTACTGACCTTGAATTACCACTCATCCTGGCGCCAATAGGCTCCCTACAGGTGTTCGATCCAGAAGGGGGAGCAGGTGCAGCCTTTGCAGCTGAACAAGCCGGAATCATGAGCATTGCAAGTTCGGTCTGCTCGCCCGACATTGAGGACATTGCCAAAGCCTCCAACGCAGCAAAGATCTATCAACTCTACGTTCGAGGAGACCAGCGCTGGCAGGACGATATTATCAAGCGGGTCATCGATAGCGGCTACATCGGTTTCTGCTTGACCGTGGATACTGCAGTCGTCAGCCGAAGGGAACGCGATATAGCAAAAAGGGTCATACCCACTTCTCCTGCCTCACCGGGTGATTTCAATTATCAGGCCAGCCTCAACTGGCGAGATGTAGCCCGAATAAAAGAAAAACATGACATCCCATTGATTCTTAAAGGTATTAACCGAGCCGACGATGCTGAGAAAGCACTGGAATACGGCGTGGACGTAATCTATGTTTCAAACCATGGCGGTCGTCAGCTTGATCAGGGTTCAGGCAGCCTGGATTTACTGCCGGCTATTGTTGACGCCGTCAACGGCCGGGCCGAGATCGTCATTGATGGCGGGTTCTATCGCGGCACCGACATTCTAAAGGCTATGGCACTGGGTGCGAATGCTGTCGGCCTGGGAAGACTCGAAGCCTGGGCCATGGCGGCCGGGGGAAGTGCCGCTTTGGTTCGATGCCTGGCCATCCTCAGGCACGAGATCAAGGAATCCCTGGCTCTCTGTGGTGTTACCTGTTTTAGGGATCTTGACAAAAGTTTTATCTGTGATGCTGCCAATCCTAACCCAACAGGCCTGCACAGCGCGTTTCCGCTGCTCGATCTAACCAATGAAGGCTACTGACAGAGACTATCAGGCAATAACAGTTGATCTTCTCAGGACAACTATTCCTGTTCTCAACTGCCTCTACGAAAACGATGAAAATGCCGGGCAAGGCGCAGCGCCCATTCAGGTTTGTGTTGTCGTCGGTAAACCCCAGCCACATACTTATTCATCTCCGAGAAGGTCGGATAAATATGAATGGTAGACAACACCTTATTCAAGCCAATACCATTTTGCATCGCCAGGGTAAACTCACTGATCACTTCTGAGGCTAAATGACCGACGATAGTCACACCTAATATTCTATCCTTACCGGGCTGCGTCAAAATCTTCACAAACCCCTCGGCCCAACCATCGATACGGGCTCTGTCTAATTCCGCCAGTTCAAATCGTGTCACTTCAAAAGCAATACCGTGTTCCCCGGCTTCACCTTCATTAAGCCCGACTCGAGCCACCTCCGGCGATGTAAATGTACAGGAAGGGATTGCCGAATAATCAACCTTAAATCGCCAGAACAGGCCAAACAGGGCATTCACCGAGGCATACCAGGCCATATGGGATGCCGTATGGGTGAACTGATAGGGCCCAGCGACATCCCCTACAGCATAAACATTGTTATATTGAGTGCGCAGGTATTGATCAACCTTAATTGCGCCGTTATCCATTAATTCGATACCAAGGGTTTCCAAGCCTAGACCTTTTGTTCTGGGTCGCCGACCAAGCGCCAGCAAGGCTGCATCAAAGGCAATTTCGATCTCTTCGCCTCCTCGGCAAATGAGCCGATTGCCACCCTCCTGTGAATCTACCCTTACCGCCTGATATCCGGTTTTTATAGTGATCCCGTCGCTCTGAAGGCTCTGAGCGATTAACTCGCTGACCTCCACATCCTCTCGAATCAGAATTCGTGGCGCTTGCTCGATCAGGGTCACTTTACTACCCAGGCGGGCAAAGGCCTGGGCAAGCTCTACACCAATTGTCCCAGCACCGATAACAACCAGTTGACTCGGCAGGTCTGCCAGATTCCAGATCGTCTCCGAAGTAAAGCAACGTTCTGGTGGCATGCCCTCAATTTCCTGCCAAATCGGTGCCGCGCCCGTAGCGATTATAATGTTCCGGGTGATGATGGATTGGCCGGCAACCGCGACTTCAAACGGTGAGATTATTTCCGCTCGCCCTTTTCGGACATCGACGCCTAAGGACTGGTAACGGCTGATAGAGTCATTAGGCTCGATCTGTGCAATCACCGACCGGACCCTGGCCATCACATCGGGGAAGTGGACCCGAGCCGGGCCAACCTGTATCCCGAATTCATCGGCTGAGCCTATCTCCGCCATGAGATTAGCGGCGCGAATCAGTGATTTACTGGGGACGCAGCCAGTATTAAGGCAATCACCACCCATTTCATTTTCCTCGACAAGAGTCACCTTGGCGTTGACCGTCGCGCCAATCAACGCCGATACCAGGCCGCCGGCGCCTGCACCGACTACCACAATATCCTTATCAAATACCCTGGGACGGGAAAAGCCCAACCGCGTCCGTCGCTTTTTGAACGCTTGGAGCCATCGACGGGTCACCAATGGGAAAATACCCAGCAGTACCAGCGCCGACAGTAACTGCAGCGACAGGATGTCCTCAAACGAATTCAGCCGGGCTAACTCTCGGCCGGCGTTCACATAAATAAACGTTGCTGGCAGCATCCCGAGCTGTGAGACGACATAAAATACCGACACCTTGATACGAGTCAGACCCATTGCGAGATTAATAACGAAAAAGGGAATCAGTGGTATCAATCGCAACGACAACAGATAATAGGCGCCTTCGTTCAATAACCCCGAATTAATCTTTGCTGTCTGGTGTGAGAAATGTGTTTCAACCCAGTCCCTAATCAGGAACCGGGCGGTCAATAAAGCCAGAGTAGCACCGATGGTCGATGCAAAGGACACGATTAATGTACCGTAATAAAAATCAAACAATGCGCCTGCCAGCAAGGTCATTACGGTTGCGCCGGGAAGAGAAAGCGCTGTCACAAGAATGTAAGCAACCATAAATAGAGCTGCCGACATGACTGGTTTGGCCATCACTATCTGCATTAAAGCTTGCTGCTGCAGTTTCAGCTGGCTGAGTTGAAGAAACCCATCCAGGTCGTAACTAAAAAACAAGCTGATTGTGACCGTCACAAATACTGCAACAAGCCATCTGGCTGTTGTCATCAATGTTCCTCTATTACCCTTTTATGGCCAGCCTTTGTTATTAATACCATCACTGATTTCCAAAAACTGTTAATATGACTCGGTGTTTCAGCAAATTATGCTTTCCTTAATCCGCCTGAGGGTGCGTATTCATTTAAAATGATGAGACGTAATCAATGGCAGATTAAGCCTCGGCAGAGAAGCCTAGCCACCATCACACCGATCAATTCACAGGACTCAGCACCATGAGTAATTCTGCTTTTAACCCCGCTACTACTGCAAGTTGGACTCGACTTAAAACCCTGGCAGGGAATGCCCCTCGAATTGAAGATGTTATTAAGAAAGGCACGCAGTTTAACCAGCATCCCATCAAAGTAGAAGGCCTTAGCCTCGATTTCTCGAGACACGGCATGGATGTGGACATACTCAACTCGCTGTTGGAATTAGCAGAACAATCCCCGCTTTATACCCTTCGCGAAGGCCTATTCAGTGGGGCAGCCATCAATATCACGGAATATCGCGCCGTGAGACATCCCCAATTACGAAACAGCCCTGCAACCCTTGAATCTGACCGGCTCGCTATAAAAAACCTTTCGGAGCGAATCCGTAACGGCTCTCTCAGGGGTCATACTGACAAGGTCTTCACCGATGTCGTCAATATTGGTATAGGCGGTTCCGACCTGGGCCCTAAGATGGTCTGCAGTGCTCTGCGGGAGTTCTGTATCGACACCATCCGAGTTCACTTTATAGCCAATGTTGATGGCGCAGAAATACGCCACCTACTGGATGGCCTGGACAGTGAAACCACGCTGTTTATTATCGCCAGCAAGACCTTCACAACGCAGGAAACCATGCTCAATGCCCATACAGCAGCATCCTGGCTTGGCAAAACACTCAAGCTCAGTAAACCCTGGGCAAGCAACCATATGATTGGCGTGACATCCGACCGAGAGCGTGCTCGGACTCAGGGTATAAATGATGCCAATATTATAACTTTCAGCGAAGATATCGGCGGTCGTTACTCGCTATGGTCTGGTATCGGGCTGAGCATCGCCATCTCTATTGGCTTTGAACGGTTTTCTGAGTTACTTGAAGGCGGGGCCGTGATGGACCACCATTTTCGGACCGCGCCGTTATCTGCGAATATGCCCGTGATTATGGCACTGCTGGGCATATGGTACGGTAATTTTCTGGATGTCCAGAGCCAGGCTATCGTACCTTATTGCGAGCGCCTGAACCTGCTACCGTCTTTTCTGCAGCAACTGGATATGGAAAGCAATGGCAAAGCAACCAACAGAGCCGGACAACCTATAGATTATCGTACCGGACCCATTATATGGGGACAGACAGGTACCAACGGCCAACATGCTTTTTTTCAGCTACTTCATCAGGGACAACATCTAATCCCAGTCGACTTCATTGCAATCCGCAAGGACCGCACATCAAGTCCAGAAGCACACAACTTGCTACTGTTAAACATGATTGCGCAGGCCGCCGCTCTGGCCCTTGGTGAACAATCAGAGGATGCCCACAAGAATTATCCCGGCAATCGGCCCAGTTCAATTCTCCTGCTTGAAGAATTGAACCCGCGTAACCTCGGCATGCTTATCGCGCTGTATGAACACAAAGTATTTGCATCCGGGGCCATCTGGAACATCAATTCCTTTGATCAATGGGGTGTTGAACTCGGCAAAAAACTCACCCAGCAACTCCTCAGCCCAGACCGAAGCTTGCTGGATAAGGCAACATTGCGATTACTTGATATTGTGCAGGGTAACGGGTAGCAGTCATTATCCAGTGGATGCTACCAGGTGGAATCTCCCCCGCAATTTTAGCAAACGCGACTGCAAGCTGTTAGATCCACTGGAACGGCAGGCAGGTCTGCTGTATTTCTGAGCAAGCAAGCGGGGCCGTTGACAGGCGCATTTTCAATCTAACCTCGAACAAACACAGGCAAAAGCTTGCACCCGTCGTTATTCACTTATGGCATACTTAGCGCTGCTATCAGGGATAAAAGCCATGAAAAATATCCTCTTCATCACAGCAGATCAATGGCGAGGCGAATGTCTATCTGCACTGGACCACCTGGTCCAGACTCCCAACCTGGATGCACTGGCCGAACAGGGTAGATTATTTAAATGTCATTATGCCAACGCAGTTCCTTGCGGGCCATCCCGAGCGTCGCTTCACACTGGCATGTACCTGCAGAATCACAGATCGGGCACCAACGGTACGCCACTGGACGCACGGCACACCAACTGGGCCATTGAGAGCCGTCAAGCCGGTTATGATCCAGTTCTGTTCGGGTACACCGATACGGCAAACGATCCTCGGTTTTTTGACCCGGATGACGCCATCCTAAAATCTTATGAAGGCCCTCTGCCAGGTATTAACCCCGTGGTCCAGATGGGTACCTATCCCGATGCCTGGGCTGACTGGCTGGAAGCAAAAGGCCAAACCATTCCGGACCCAAATTTTCGACTCTATACAGACAAAACCGGTGCCAGCGAATATGAAGACGGCGGCAACTACCCGGCTCCCATGAAAGTTACCGCAGAGCACCATGATACCTATTTCATGGTAGACCAGGTCATCGACTACCTAAAACAGCAGGACAAGCCCTGGTGTATCCATTTGTCACTACTCAGGCCTCACCCCCCCTGGATCGCACCTGAACCGTTCAACCAACTCTACGATCCTGACCAACTCAAGGAATTTGTGCGCCAGGCTAATCCACAAAAAGAGGCGCAGCAACATCCGTTTCTGGATTATTTTCTGAATAGGAAACATTCGGCAGCTCCGAGCAATACCAACAAGCTAGCCAGGCTTAAGAGCAGTTACTATGGTTTAATGTCGGAGGTTGACAGTAATCTTGGCAGGCTCTTCACAGAGCTGAAATCTTCTGGTGACTGGGACAATACCTTGATCGTATTTACCTCAGATCATGGTGAGCAATTGGGTGATCATTGGCTTTTAGGAAAAATGGGTTATTTTGATCAGTCCTATTACATACCGCTCATTATCCGTGATCCGGATAGCCGGGCCGATATTACCCGCAACAGCCATTGCCAAGAATTTACTGAGAACATCGACATTATGCCGACAATGCTGGAATGGCTCGGCCTGGAAATTCCCAGCCAGTGCGACGGCCGGTCTCTGCTACCGTTGCTACATCACAAAGAAAAGCAACCCGACTGGCGCAAGCAAGCCCACTGGGAATTTGATTTTCGAGACGTCAGCGGTGGCGAAGCCCTGGAACAGCATCTGGGATTAAACCTGCATCAATGCTCCCTCAATGTCATTCGTGATGAGTACTACAAATATGTTCACTTTACCAACCTACCACCCCTGTTCTTTGATCTGCAGCAGGATCCTGAAGAATTCACTAATTTAGCGCAGGACCCGGATTATGCGCATCTTGTTCTCGAATACAGCCAAAAAATGTTATCTTGGCGCATGCTCCATGACGAACAGACCTTAACGCATATGAAACTGACCGAACAAGGCGTAATCAGCAGGCCGGCAATGCGTTATCCCACTAAGTAAAACCCTGAAATAGAATAAAATATGGCAAACAAACACCGCAATGACATCTATGGCGATCTTGATAAAAACCAACCCAGTGAACAACCACCCATTCCAGCAGCGACCGTGGTGCTTCTTCGCGACCGACCTGATGGGGTTGAAACGCTCATGCTGCAGCGAACATCGAAAGTTCATTTTGGCGGTATGTGGGTTTTTCCAGGAGGCCGGCTTGATGCTGATGATTATCCTGCGGATGGCAATGCCGATAATGCAGCCCGAGTTGCGGCCGCACGTGAGACCAAAGAAGAAGCCGGCCTAAGCGTTCTGCCAGAAAATTTCGCCTGGTTTGCGCACTGGACACCGCCTCCGGGAAGAACCATCCGATATGCGACCTGGTTTTTTGCCTCACCCATAGAAACCGACTCACCGATTGAGGTAGACGGCTATGAAATACAGGATCATGAATGGATAACACCGACGAAGGCACTGGCCAGACATGCCCGCGGGGAAATAGACCTTGCGCCACCCACCTGGATTACTCTACACCAGTTATCACTGCATTCGCCCACCAGCGCCATCATGTCGCACCTGCACCAGCAGACCGTAAGAACCTACCAGACCCGGGTTTCACAACGGGCAGATGGTGTGCGAGTGGCTCTCTGGGCAGGAGACGCAGGCTATGAAAACAGTGATGCTGATCTACCCGGACCACGCCACCGCCTGGTCATGTCGACCTCAGGATTTATCTTTGAAAATAACGTTTTCCAGTACTGATCAGAGCTAAAACCTGACCGTGTAAACCCTGCTTGCTGGGTCCATCAGTTGGAATTCTTCATCATCCATTGCAGCGCGATTTGGTTAAACAGCGCAGCCTGCTCATACTGCAGCCAGTGGCCCGCGTCAGGCACAATTTCAAACTCCACATCCGCTCTGACCGATTCAAGCAGCTTCTGTTTGGCTGCAATATTAGGAAGTCCCGGCGCATCGAACTGACCATAAACAACCTTTAGGGGAACCCGGATTTGACTGACGCCGTCGAGCACAAGTTTTGAACGTGCAAACTGGGGGCTGTTAAATCTGGCTTTCTGAGTATTGAGTGTCTGGATATAAACCGCCAGGTCATCAACCCGATTCCGATCATAAATCATCAGTCTGGCGAGGTTTTCCCGGTTGGCGTCATGTACCTCCTGTTCCGACATGCTCCGCGTCCGCCTGATCAGGGGTTTCATAGTCCCGCGCCGCGGAATATCTCCGAGCGAAGCCGGACCGGTCAGTAACAGAGAGCTCAGCTGTTTTCCCAACTGGGCCGCAGCCTGGGCGGAGACCGCGCAGCCCCATGAGAAAGCAGCAATGTGGAAATTCTGCCCCTGCATCACCTGCAAAGTGCTCTTTACAAAAAGGTCCACAGCATCGGCTGCTGTGTATCCGCCTGGTAATTCAGCCGAGTCTCCCAGGCCGGGCAAATCCACCGTTACCACATGATAGTGCCGCTGCAGGAAGGCAATGTTACGGACCCAATGCAGCCAGGAACCCGAGCCGCCGTGAACCAGTAAAACCGTTTCGGCCTGAAACGGCCCCTGCCAGATGCGATAGGCCATGGTCCCTTCATGGCAAGGTATCAAAAGTTTCTCAGCAGGGTTTTCCAGCGTCTGCAACTCACGCCTGAGATCAGCTATTTCCATCTACTTTAAGGTCATCTCTATCTTGTTTACAGCGACTACCCTGTGAATAAGGGTCACCCCACCCAATATAATGCCACCTCTCTCTAAAGCCAGCTCACCTTTAACTAAATTGAGGTCGCTTTTAATGATGTTAAGGGTCCTCTCCGGAAAATAATTCGGCCAGTTCACCCATGCGAGATTCTCCCTCTCGCGTCTGCAAACCCACTTGCAGGGCACGTCGCATGTTCTCCTGGGCGCCTCGGCTACGTAGGGTCTGCTGAAACAGATGCGCTTCCTCTAATAATCCTTCCATAATAGGTAATTCGGCATTATTGATGGATTGCTTACACAGGCCGATGGCCACTGCTGGCCATTTAGCAATGCGGTAGGCCAACTGATCCACAAAGTCACTCATTTCACCAGAAGAATCAAATATCCGATTAAGGTAACCCCAGTTCGCGCAAGTCTCCGCGTCAATATCATCGCCTCCCAGGCAAATCTCCAGGGCTCGTCCTGTACCCACCAAACGCGGTAACCGTTGCGTTCCAGAGCCACCTGGTAGAATTCCTAATGGCACCTCCATTTGATTGATCACCGTCTTATGCCTCACGCCAAAACGCATATCACAGGAGGCGGCAAATTCATTACCACCCCCACCCGCTCTACCTGCCATCTTCACCAGCGTAGCTTTGGGCATGGTGCGCACCCGTTCACACATCAGGTGAAAAGCACTCAGGCTCTCGCTCTTAACAGCCTCGCCTTCAGCAGGAAATGTCAGAATCATCTCAACATCAAAATGGGCGATAAAAAAATCCGGATCCGCACTCTGAAATACAACAGCCTTAATGCTGTCGTCATTTTCCACCGCCTCGGTCACCTGCACCAGATCCTGATACAGCGGTAGGGTCATTACGTTAACCGGTGGATTACTAATCGTAATAAAGCAGACACCCTGATCATGCTGAATTTGTAATGTCTCATAGGATGTTTTCATGCAGCCTCCTTTTAATTCCATAATGGCACAATTTAACTGGCAATTTGATTTATGCGACGGGGCCTCTATTCCTGTATCCCTTGAAACGCGTCGAAGCCCCCTAGCCACCCTGCCAATACCTTAATCGGCTATTTCTCGATGCATTCGGGAATAACCTGATCACGCCATTCGGATTGATATCGGTTAGCGTATTCCACGATGCTGCGATAACCTATACATCAGTAAAGCCGCTCGTTCGATCAACAATGGCAGGGTTGCCAGATCAATACTCTCGTTTAAGGTATGTGCGCCATTTCCTTCGGCACCGATACCGTCTATGGCATCAACATAATCTGCCACGAAGGAAACATCCGCTGCCCCTCGTTGACCAGGATCTCCAGGTATCATTGCACCATATCCCAGATCCAGGCTGACGGCATCAAGCACATTGAATAACGCCATATTTCCCTGGCTGGGTGACATGGCAGGATAACCATCAGAAAAACGGATCACAGCCGAGGTCCCAGGTAATGAGCCATTTTCAACAATCGTTTTCATGGCTTGTCTGGCACGTCGTTCCTGCTTTCTTGAAATTGTTCTCAAGCCGCCCTGGATAACAACGGTCTGCGCTATCACGTTACTTTTTCCAAATGCCTGTGCACTATTCAGGACCGCCTTATGATCTACCTTTGTTCCACCAGCAATCATCCCTGGATTAAAACTCAGATACTGCTCGCCTCTCACTTGCTCATGGAAACCCGTTAGTATTCTGGCAGCTTCAAAGATAGCACCGCTACCGACACCATCGCGAAAAATAAGAGACGAATGCGCTCGTTTCCCCGATACCTCAACTGACCAGCCACTGGAACCCCTGCGCGCGACTGCGGCGCTATCGAGTCCCTTAGCGTATTCAAATCCCAGCGCGAGATCACATTGCTCGGCCGCCTCCAGCAGATGCCCGCGGCTCACTGATTTGGGACTGCCTGATTTTTCTTCATCTCCGGTAAACGCCACAATGTAGCGGCTATAGTCAAGCACACCGGCATCTGCCAGGGTTTCCAGCGCCTTGATAATAACCACGTCACCACCTTTCATATCGTTCACTCCCGGTCCGGTTGCTTTATCTGCCAACCGGGTGAACTGCTGAAAAGCACTGTTCTGCTCGAACACCGTATCCAAATGACCAATCAATAGCTGGCACACGCCACTACCTTGATTCTCTGCAAACAGATGACCACTACGATTAACCGTACTCATGTCGTGCCAGTGAGTGGTAAAGCCAAGGCGATCCAACTCCCTGCGGAACACATCGCCTACTGCCTTAACCCCTGCATGATTCATGGTGCCACTATTGATATTGACGACTTCTTCCAATAGAGCAATGGCACTGTCCTTTTTCTGTCTGGCGATCTCGGAAATACGGGACTCCAGCTCGGTCAGCTCCGCGAAAGTTACAGGCGATGTCAGCAGCACCCATAAACAAAAAAATCTGATCATCTATTACTCCTACCGCTATTTAATTCTAACAAGTGCGTCAATCGGCGAGCTGACCATCAAACGCATGCACATATCAATAAGTGATTACTTTAACCACAGGGTATTTATATCAGGCCCAGGCTTGATAATGGTGCCTGCGCCCCCCGCAACGAATGAGCCAACTACTTTACAATGCGCTGCTTTTTCACTATAGCAGACAACCACGCTGGACCCTGGACCGCTTGTTAACCGTTAGCCAGTTAAGTTATCAGAGGGGATGAACCTTAACAGTCAGATTACTGAAACCCTTCACAAACGTTGAGTAAGTGCGCGTTGGCTCAGCCACTACTTCAACAAAGCTGAAGCGCTTATGAATTTCCTGCCAGAGGATCCTTAATTGCATTTCAGCGAGCCGGTTTCCCATACACCGATGAATACCAAAACCGAAAGACAGGTGCTGGCGTGCTTTTCGCCGGTCTATCAGAAATTCATCAGCCCGGGGAATAGCCGTTTCATCACGATTCCCTGAAACATACCACATCACCACCTTATCACCGGATTTGATGGTCTTTCCATGCAATGTAACGTCTTCTGTAGCAGTTCTGCGCATATGCGCCAAGGGGGTCTGCCAGCGAATTATCTCTGACACCATGTTCGGGATCACGGCTGGATCTGCGCGTAGCTTTTCATATTCGAGGGGATTCTCGTTAAGGGCCAGCACACCACCTGAAATAGAATTTCGAGTGGTATCGTTACCACCAACAATCAACAGCAGCAAATTGCCAAGAAACTCAAAGGGAGACATATCCTTAGTTGCCTCACCGTGTGCAAGCATGCTGATAAGGTCATTTTTTGGAGGCGCCGAAACTCGTTCGTTCCACAGATGCGTAAAATACTCAAGGCATTCAAGCAATTCTGCACGGCGTTGTTCAGGGCTTTCCACAACACCCTGACCCGGCTGGGTCGTGGCCAGGTCTGACCAGCGAGTCAATTTCCATCGGTCTTCAAAAGGAAAATCAAAAAGCATGGCCAGCATCTGAGTGGTTAATTCTATAGAAACCCGATCAACCCAGTTAAACTCTTCAGCCACTGGCAGGTTATCCAGAATCTCAGCCGCGCGGCTTCTTATGGTGTCTTCCATCAGTGCCAGATTAGGCGGCGCTACCACGCCCGTTACAGTAGCACGCTGGAGATCATGTTTCGGTGGGTCCATGGCAATAAACATGGAGAAACCATTCCACTTCGGCTTTGCATTCCCCTGATCAGAAGCCGATTGCGCCGATTGCTGCGCTGGTTTAGTTCCGCCTGCCCCGCCCACGGTAATTCCCGAAGCCGAGGAAAATCGCTGATGATCCGTATCAATAGCAAAGATGTCCTGATAGCGACTAACCGACCAGTAAGGCCCATAATCGCTTTCCCGGCAGTAATGAATCGGCGCTTCTTTTCTAAGCCGGTCAAAATAACGCCAGTGCGCATCCGCCTGAAAAAGCCTGGGCTGCGCCACGTTCAGATCATCAAGGTGTAATTCATAAGGATCTAGAATAAGCCTCTGTTCCGACATTAATCCCTCCACATTCTGTTAGCACGGCACAACCAACCATATATCTCAGCGACGCCCTTAGGCAAGCGTAAAAATAAACAAGGCTAACACCCGATCTGGTCGAGGCCCTATTGGGTGCGATTTTTCCCTAGTAGACAGCCTTTTTGGTCCCTACTAGGCTGCCTTTAATATACCGTATCTGAATTCAAATAAACCAGCCATGAATAACTAGGTGAGCCTAACCTCTTAATGTTGTCATCAATTGAGGTCAGCCGAATCAAAACCAGGCCAAACTAAAACATAATTCCAGAACTGTTTGCAGACCACGATAGGTTATTCCCTGCAATGCCAGCACAGTTTCTAATACTGATAGATTCCAACCATCCAGCGGGTCGGTTAGGATGAAGGAAACCCAGCATAGACTGTCATGTTACGCCTTATAAGCTCAAATGATCTCAGCGAACTGACCCGTATTTTCTGTAGCGAGGCGATCAACACAGACGGTGACCCTTTCGTTCCGGCAACCATTCTGGTTCAAAGCTATGGCACTGGACAGTGGCTGAAATTACAGGTAGCCAAACAACTGGGAATTGCAGCAAATCTCGAATGTCTGTTACCCGCGCATTTTATCTGGCGGCTCTACCAGAAGCTACTGGATCAACCTAATCTGGCACCGCTCCAGGACGACTTACTTGCTTTTCGTCTGATGGCCATACTCGGTAAATCCACCGAACCGGCCATTGCTGACTACCTTTCGCAGCCTGGAGATCAGGACCTTCGTTATTATCAACTGGCTAAACAGCTTGCCCAGGTTTTCGAGCAATACCTCATGTACCGGCCTGACTGGATACTCGCGTGGCAGCAGGGTAATGATCCTGTTCCTGCTAATCCTCAGTCCTGGCAGGGCAGGCTCTGGCAAGCTCTGATCAGGCGGGAACCAGGCCTGGCAGAAGTGCACAGAGCGGCTTTACACCAGCGTTTAATGGAGACCTTCGAATTTGCGGAAAAATCCAAGCATTTACCGCAACGTCTGAGTATATTCGGTCTGGCCAGTCTGGCACCGCTGCAGCTTGAAACCTTCCGAAGGCTGGCTGAACTGATCCCGGTCGACATCTATTTCATGAATCCCTGCCAGCATTACTGGGGTGACATCGTGTCCACTAAGATCAAAAGTCATCGTTCCATTCAGCAGTTGCTCAGTCAGTCGCCTGCCGAACATCATAACGATTACAGCCATGTCGGTAACCCACTGCTGGCTTCTATGGGGCAGCAGGGAAGGGAGTTCCTGGAATTACTACTCGAGCAGGACGAGACCCAAACCGTTGAGAGCTTCCTTGAACACCATCCGGATACCGCTCTAGGCCAGTTACAGGCAGATATCCTGGACCTCACCTTCGGCGGTGAATTTGACATCAATCCGAAACCAGAAACCAGAACACTAAATAGTGATGACCAGAGCATTCAATTCCACAGCAGCCACTCAAAATCAAGAGAAGTTGAAATATTGCTTGATCAAATACTGGAGATCGTAAGCACAAGTGACACCAAGCCATCAGAAATCATCGTTATGGCCCCTGATATTGACGAATACGTGCCGCTAATCAGAGCCAGCTTCACGGGTAAAATACCATTTGGAATTGCTGATCAGAACAGAAAGAACCAATCAACTGTACTGTCCAGTATTGTCACCCTACTGGCACTGGGCCGTAGCCGTCTTACCAGCATAGAAATCATGGGCCTGTTAGAGGTGCCAGCCATCGCCAGGAAATTCGGCATAAAACCAACCGACATTGACCAATTAGAGACCTGGATCAGCGAAACGGGCATTAGATGGGAGTGGGATGGCGATACCAAGGCGGCCAACTGGAACGTCCCAGGAACAGATCAAAACACGTGGTTATTTGGTATTCAGCGCATGTTGATGGGTTTGATGATAGACCAGGAACAAGGGCTTTATGAGCAGCACATGCCTTATGATATGACCTCAGGCGATATCCCTTTACTGGAAAAATTGCTGGCTTTGTTAAATCAGCTCACGCAGCTGAGAAAACACTTGAAGCGTCGCAAGACAGCCCGGCAATGGCAACAACTACTGAACCAGATGCTGCGCGACTTTTATCTTTGCCGGGATGCTGAAGGACTGGATCTGGACCATATCAAAAGCAGCCTCAGCAAACTCGTCGACGATATGGATATCTGCCAATTCAGCCAGCCGGTTTCTCTCGACCTCATGTGCTACTGGATTCAGAAGAAGATCGAAGAATCGGCTTCAAGCATGCGTTTTATTGCCGGTGGCATCACCTTCGCCACCCTGGTACCCATGCGCAGCATTCCTTTCAGGATGGTCTGCCTCATCGGCATGAATGACGGCGAATATCCCAGAAAAAAAGCGATCAGCCCATTCGACCTGATGGCCCGGACCCCATATAGAAAAGGCGATCAATCGCGGCGACAGGATGACCGGTATCTTTTTCTGGAAGCCCTGTTATCAGCGCGGCAACAACTCTATATAAGTTACCAGGGAAGGAATATTCGTGACAACAAGTTATGCCCTGCCAGTGTTCTGGTCGGTGAACTCAGGGATTATTGCAGTAGCGTATTTTCTCCCATTCCGGTAATTGATCACCCCCTACAACCTTTTTCGACGCGCTATTACCAGGATGAGAACCTGCCGACTTTCGCTCAGGAATGGTATGCGGGCCTAACCTCTGTAAAGGGCACCCGCGCCTTTATTGATAGCAAACCCCTGACCTTACCGGAGAATGATCTGGCCAGCCTTCAGGAACTGGTACAGTTCTATCGGCATCCGGGACGTTACTTCATGAAACAACGCCTCAATGTCAGCCTGGACCCATACACCACGGCGTTAAGTGAAAGTGAACCATTCAGCCAGGATCACCTGGACAAATACCTGTTAACCCAGTCAGCACTGACCGCGCTTTTAAAGGGCGTTAGCGAAAACACCTGGGCGGCTGAACAAATAGCCTCAGGAACTATCATGGACAACGCGGCAGGCCATAGCCTGGCCCGTTCTAACCTGTCCCAGGCAAAAATGCTCCTGGAAGAAATTAACCCTTATCTGGATGAAGACTTGAAACCTTACCAGGCGATCATAGAGCTTGACGACGTTTCCCTGAGTGGCGAAGTCAGTCTAGTGGGAGATCGGCATCGTCTCTACTTCCGGGCCGGATTATTAGCAAAGCGTCATCTGTTAGGCCCCTGGATAGAGCACATCTTTCTACACGCCAGCGGTTATCAGCAGCAATCAATTATCATTGGCCGGGAAAGATCAGATGTTCAGCAGGGTCGATTCACAGCAATAAAGCAGACCCACGCCAGGGCCATTCTGCAGAGACTCACTAAACGCTATCGGCAAGGCAACCGCTCGCCATTACTCCTGCCCGCTGACACCCTTTACTCACTGTATGCAAACTACCAGAGTTCGGGTGATCTTGATCAGGCAGTGGAAAAGGCAATGGCTAAGTGGTCGCATGAAATGGGCGGCGACGGTACTGACCCCTACTGGCAACGACTGATGCGAGTGCCTGAGGACCTGAATCAACAGGCCCTGACCCTGGCCCAGGAAATATTTCAACCGCTGGATACACACTGGGTCGATTCTGATGTCGACCAATAACATCTCTCTGACTGGCCAGCAGCTGCTAGAGGCCAGTGCCGGCACGGGTAAGACCTATACAATTACCCACCTCTATCTGCGCCTTCTGCTAGGCCGGGGGAGACCTGAAGCGAGACCACTCAAGGTTCAGGAAATTCTAGTACTTACCTTTACCATTGCAGCGACCCAGGAACTGAAAGATCGAATCAGGGCATTGATTGCCACTGCCAGAAACGCCTTTCAGGCGGGCCAATCAAAGGACCCTGACCTGCAGAACCTGATGCAGGAAAGCGATGATCTGCGGCGAGATCAACTACTCCTGATCGATGCCATTCAGTGGCTAGATGATGCGGCGATTCACACCATTCACGGTTTCTGCGCTCGGATGCTTGCCGAAAATTCATTCCAGGCAGGGATTTTATTTGATCAGGATCTCGATGCTGATAAAGCCGCCCTGCTGAACCTGGCTGTTGAGGATATTTATCGCCGGGATATCCTAACGCTGCCCACGCTGGAACGGGCGATAGCTTTGCGGGTCTGGCCTGACCCAAAGCGTCTGCGCAAATCACTGGAACCGCTGTTATATCGTCATAATCTGCTATTGCTACCAGAAGCAGAGCCAGCTGCCACTCTCCCGGTCTCCCTTACCGAGAAAATGCTGTTCGCGAAACGCCTCTGGTTGAAAGAAAACTTATCCACTCTGGTCAGATCCAGCGGTGTGAAGAAAAACTTATCAGCCTATCGGTCGCTGGATAAGATGGACTACTTCTGCAGAGATCAGGAGGACCTGGACCCAGAGAGTAAACTCTGGACCTACTGGGCACAGCAGAACCTGGCCGCGGCCATGAAAAAAGGCCTGCCTGTTCCCTTTCACCCCTGCCTTGATCTACTCACTGACATCCAAGCTGAGCTGAGTAACCTGGACGTTATAAAAGTCCAGCTCTGGCATCAGGTCCTGCAGGCAGTCCGGGAACATCTGGAGCATCACAAAGCAAGCAGCGCGCAACTGACTGTTGACGATCTGCTCATTCAGATGCAAACGGCAACCCGACTAAACCCGCGTTGGTGCGAACAGCTAAGCAGAGACTTCCCGGCCATTTTAGTGGATGAATTTCAAGACACTGATGACATCCAGTACGAAGTCTTCAGGAACATCCATCGCAGCCGTGATGATCATCTATTATTACTGATCGGTGACCCCAAACAGGCCATCTACCAGTTCAGGGGAGCTGACGTTTATACCTATATCCTGGCAAAACGAGAAAGCGATGACCAATACAACCTGAATACCAACTATCGGTCCAGTAGTCTGCTGGTGGAAACTATAAACCATTTATTTGACCAGCCAGACATATTTGGCAATCAGCACGATATTGCCTTTTCCCGCTCCATTGCCGCCGACACAGCCCAACAAAAAAATCTGACTATAAACGATCAAACCGTACTGCCCATCGAGATTTACATTCCCCATGACCCTGATCGCCCCCTGTTACAGGCGCAAGGGCTGGATCTGAGTATGGCTTACGCAGCTGAAAAAATATGTAATATCCTGAACTTTGAAGAAAATCATCAGATGTTAATCGATGGCAAACCCATTCAGGCCGGACAGATTGCCCTGCTTACCCGGAGTCGCCGGGAAGCCAGGGCCGCGCGGCAGGCGCTAGCCGAACGACGAATAGCCAGCGTCTTTCTGACCCAGGACAGCGTCCTCCTCGAACAGACGGCAGCCGATTTAATATTGCTTCTGCAGGGGATTATTACTCCCTCGCAGGAAAGACACCTCCTATCTGCAATGAGCTGTCAACTGATCCAATCCAGCATGCTGCAAATACAGGGTTATCGAGAAGACCAGTACCAGCAAACCAGTATCATGCTCGAATTTCAGCAGTATCAGACTATATGGAAACAACAGGGCATAGCAGCGATGATCCACGAACTAATCCGTCAACGGCAACTGGCCGAGATCTGGCTGGGAGAACCTGAGGGTGAACGCCAGTTAACCAACCTGCGACACCTAGCCGAGATCCTGCAGCTCCAGGCACTCGAATTAGACGGTATGCAGCCGCTGCTGAATTGGTTTATAAAGGCACGCCATGCCGAGCTTGACCGTCCTGCTGACAATCGCCAATTGAGACTTGAAAGCGATGAAAATCTGGTAAAGATCATTACCATGCACGGCGCAAAAGGCCTTGAATACGATATTGTGGTGGTGCCCATCGGCAGTTTCAGTGGCCGGGCAAGACAGAACTCCAATTATCCAGCTTTGTTTCACCAGGAAGATGAACAGGGGCGAATCCAGGTCTGCGCCGAACTCGGACAAAATGATGCCCATCGAAAGACAGCGATACAGGAATCTCGCGAGGAAGATATGCGACTGCTGTATGTTGCCCTGACTCGCGCTAAATCTCGATGCCTGATCGGCCTGCCCATAGTGCGAGGATTCCAGAATACTGCGATGGCCAGGCTATTAGGCTTGTCCCAGGCCAAACTGGATGCCGACCAGGTGCAACAGCACATTGAGAACTCACTCGAGGGAATGGCCACAGTGAAAAAGGTCCAGTCAGTGGCCAGAAGTCAATTAATACAGAGCCAGCAGCGATCAGCGGTTATACCACCCAAGCCAATGCCTTTGATTCAGGATCAATGGCAGATTCACAGTTATACGGGAATTACCCGAACCCTGGAGCACCGCCAGGGCAATAGAGAACTTCCCCAGGGGTTTACTGACGATGATCCGCCGACAGCGGACCCCCTTTATCAGCCGCTATCTGTCCCATTCAGACAAAACGGCGAGGTTTCAACTTCCCTGGATCCAGGCAATGACGGCTATAACCGATTTAATTTCGACCGGGGTCCGCGCATTGGCGTCGCCCTGCACAGCTTGCTGGAAAAAATTAACTTTCAAACTTCGCCAGAATCACTAAGCCTGGCCTGCCAGCAATTTCTACAACAGCTTGATCTAAAGCCCGACCAATGGCTTAAGCCCACTCTGGCATGGCTACAGGATATACTCAGCACGCCGCTTTCCAACAGCGCATTTGCTCTGCAGGATATTGCCCTTTTCGACCGGCTTGATGAACTAGAATTCCACTTCCCGGTGACGAGTGGTCAGGCACTTGTCAGCACCTGCCAGCGTCATGGCTATCTGCAAGGCTATCATCCTGAAACCCTCGCGCTGGAAGGTATGATGACAGGGAAAATAGACCTGATCTGTCGTTATAAAGGTCTATATTACATCATTGATTATAAGTCGAACTTCCTGGGTTTCAGGGAAAGCGATTATGCTGAAGATGCCTTACGCAGCAGTATCCACCAGCACCAGTATGACTTGCAATATCTGATTTACAGCGTCGCCTTGAAAAAATTCCTGAGCAGCCGGTTGCCTGGCAAGGATTTCGAGACTTTATATGGCGGCATCTATTACTTGTTTTTAAGAGGTATGAACGGTAAGGCAGGCTCAGGCGTGTTTACAGATCGCCCTTCTATGGCCTTACTCAGGGCATTGGAATTAGTCCTGGAGCCGGAAGCTTGCTGAAAAGCATGTTATCCGCCTGCTGGCAACAGCCAAACTTAAATACCATACTGCACAGTCACAGCTCAGGCATTGTCAGCTACAGGCTTATAGATCAGCAAACAAATGTCAGTCAGCATGAAGCAGGGAAAGGACTGCCCGCAATCAGCAAAGGCCAGCAATAGTCACGCCGTGGCAGTGAAACATCAAACCTGCCTGTGGACTGCACAGGCGATACCAGCACCAAACCAAAGATTGCGGCTGCCTGATCAAATGATGCCGAAAGCATCTACTGGGCTATTGTGTATGTAGGAATCCAGGACCATTGCTTGCGGCGGGGCAGAAGAGCCAACCAGGTCACTATGAACGTACACAGACACGCCAGCATCCTCATAGAGGTAATAGAGTTCACCGTCACCAAACAAGTCAACATCGGTAGCATCTGGCGAGATAAGATCAAGAGCGAGTCCACCAATTAAAACCGTATCTTCTGCATCACCCTTAATTACCAGCACTTTGTTGTCGCTCTCTACTTCATAACCACTGAGGCTGTTATCACCGACGATATCGAGCACATCAGACAGATTCAGCTCAATAGTATCTGCTGTGCCATTGTCGCTCATATCCAGGATTTCAATATTTTCCAGGTTATCAACGCGACTGAGATCCACGTTGCCGGTTATAATTGCCGTATCAACTCCTCTGCCACCATCAATCAAGCTATCCAGTCCATCATATTTGATAAGATCGTTGCCATCACCACCGAGTTGCACGTCCATGCCCAGACCAGCATCAAGATCATCATCACCCTGACGCCCTGACAGGGTCTCGTCAAATGGGGTACCAGTGAGCACTTCACCTTCTGCGTTCCCATAGATACTGGTGCCTTCATCAGTTTCATACACCGTTACGATGGTATTCTGGTCAAAATACAAGGAGACATTATCTTCACTGACTTCAGAAAAAAGTATCGGTGTACCATCAATCTCCGCATAGCGATCCTCGCCGGCTTCAAAATTGCCATACAGGTTGACCCTGTCACCGATATTTCCCACCACCACCAGCGCCGCGGCATCGCCAACCAGTTCATTATCGCCATCGACGATACGACCTATATCAGCCCCATCCATGTGCAACGTCTGGTCGCTGGTATCAGCCATGCGCAGCAATTCGATATTGTCAAAGGTGGTGCCGAGCCAACCGGCACTGGCACGGAAATCAAAAGCCGAGGACACGTCAGGCAGAGCGACCGAGTCGATTCCTGCACCGCCATCAATCCGCCTGACATCAAAGGCTGAGAGCTCGAAGGTGTCAGCACCTTCTTCCCCGTACACCGTATCTCCCGAGCCGATATGGCTGATGACATCATCGCCGCCAGCGGCAATAACATAGGCCTGGGTTGTGGCGCTCATATCAATGCTATCAGCAGACTCGCTACCTTCCAGAACCTCAGTCGCTGCCACTGGCTCGAGCGTGATGCTGGTGCCTGTCTGCACCATATCAAGCAACGGGCTACCACCTTGGCCGTCACCCATGCTGACCAGTCCATCAACTTCATCGAAAGAGCCAAGAATACTCACCGCCGTAATAATCACGGCACTGGTGCTCGCGCTGGCCTGGATCTGGTTAATATTCAGGAAGCCCCCATTGATGCGCAGTACCCCACCGGCACTGCCTGTAGAGGTAATCATCAACTGATTATAGAGAGGCGCAGCACTATTTAAATCGGCATCTATGTTTAGCTGACTGCCAGTCTCAAAACTGACGTCGCCAGAGACATCTGAAGTTCTGAATTCGTGGTTACCATCCCCATCTTCAAAATCGCCAAGATGGATCAGACCATAATTAACGAACGAGGCATTCTCGGCCGTTAAATCAAGCAGGGACCCGGTGTTGCGTGAGTCAGCAGCACCGTGAAAAGTGCCTAACTGGTTGTTAACGAGGCTGTTATTCGCACCCAAAGTCAGTGCCGAATTATCGAGGAGATCTATGTGCCCATTATTTTCATGGGTCACTGCCACACTGGTTTCATTCAGGGTCAGCGAATTGCCAAGCTCGACTTCTAAATAGCCCTCATTAATCAGAATTCCTTTCAGCACCATCACCTGGTCCATGTCATTTTCACCGGCGTAAAATTGACCTTCATTGGTGAAAGTTCTTATTTCCGTACCTTCACCCATTTCGATGCTATTAATATTGTAATTACCAGGCTCAAAATAAAACTTACCCTCATTAACGAAATCGTTGCCGAAAACCAGTGAAACCTGATCGCTGGTGTAATGTCCCACGTAGATGATGCTATCTTCAACTGTATAAATATTGCCCAAAATGATAATATCGTGGTCGAAACCCAGCTTGGCATAGGCGTCGAAATCCAAGTCGGCATAGTCGTCAATCTCTGAGTTCAAAATATTATAGATATCACCTTCAATCCTGGTCACACCCGAAAAATTAATCTCATTAAAATTGACGATAGTGACATCACTGGCCAATGTCAGGTTATTAAAATCCATATAACCCGAATTAACAAACGCTGCTGCTTCCACTCCGGCGTTGATCAGATTCAGGCTGTTGGCAGTTGATCCATCCAGAGTGAGGTCTCTGCCATCATCGGTATCAAAAACAACAATGCCCTGGAGCGACAGGGTCAGATCACCTTCTAACACGAGAGTAGGGTAATCAGTGGCGCTGTCGACATAACCACTACTTGCAAACCTGGTCCCAGAATCCATCATGATGATACCATCGCTACCCGCAGCGCCGCCTGCGAGGGTGGCATGGAAACCTGCAGAATCATTGATAAACAGTGCCAGTTCACCACCGCGGGTATCCAGTACATTGTCGTTCAAATGCAGACTGACAGAATCATAACCATCCGTGGCTAATAACCCACCGTCATTGGAAAACACCATCTCTGAACCTGCCATGAGGGTGATGGAGGCACCACCATTGATTCCGACAAAACCCTGGTTATCCAGATCAACGCCCAACCCTAACAAGCCATCCAACACTATCGTGCTAAGGTTGGTAATACTACCAAGACCGCCTAGCTCTGATTCTTGGCTTCCATCATAAGGGCCAACGAATGCATATGACCCATCTAATAGGGTTAGGTCCACATCCAGCGTTCCACCATGGATATAAACATCACCTTCATCAGCAATGACAATACTGCCAGAACCACTCGTCCTAATCTGTCCGCCTGCTGCCAGGTTTAGGTATCCATTGACGGTAAGCAGACCATCGAGTATTAATACCGAGGTATCAACACCACCATAATTACCCACGGTAAGATATGTATCAGGTGCTACCGCAGACTGGCTAGCGACAGTCAACTCGAATGTCTCTGCCGTGGTGTCACTGTTACCCAGGTACAGTCCACCTTGGCTAAAGCTCGAATTTGAATCCCAGACCTCTATACTAAAGGAGTTTATCTCCTGGCTTGTCCCCTGGACCCAAACAGCGCCAATGACGCGTACATCATTACCAGCCTGGGCTGCATTGAATTCGGCATCGCTGCTGGCCACCACCTCCATACCATCGCTGACCTCCAGGATAATATCACCACCCGATTCGGTCCAGCTCACATCATAGCCAGCCGCGAGATTGGTCAACACGTTAGAAAAATTGACACCAGGCTGTGAATTTTCAACCAGGTTCATGCTGTACGTCGACGGATTAGTGGTTGTAGGATCATTATCCGGATAAAACCAATGATCAGGTTCAAACAGCAGACTGAGTGTTCCCAGGTCCGCTGAATTCGCCGATGGCAGTAATGAACTCGCATCAATACCCTTAATCGTCATGGTTGAGGCGTCGTCATAACTCGTGCCCACCTCAACCTCAACAAAACTGGAGGGTTCAAGTATCAGATTACCAGTAATGTTCAGGTGCGAGCCACTGAGGCTGGACAGCTCGGACGACATACCACTGGATCCGATTACCCGGATAGTTCCGGCATTGGTCAAGTTCCCGGTTATGGTGACCTGTCCGCCCTCAACCTGAATCAGATCCTTGTTAATAATAGAGGTCTGAATATTGACATTAAAGTCATGACTAGGCGCGACATAAGGATTATTGCCATCGCCATCATCTTCCAATACAGCCAGATCATCAACGACATAAATACTGCCACTATTGATCCATGTATTATTAGAGGTCAGAACAACATTAAGTTCCGGGTAAACATCCGACCCTGGCTGGGTAATGACGTGGCCAGTTGCCACAATTTCAATTATGCCCTGATTATCAAATGGCGAATTGATCGCCAGAGCGCTATCAGTTGTCCAGCGTTCGTCGACTATGACGCTGTTATGGGATCGTCCATAGCCGACTGATATCACAAGCGCTCCGGAAGCGTTATCGAAAGTACCGTTAATCTCGTTACCCATACCACCCACGGTGATCAAACCCTGGTTAACCAGATCAGTGTTGATAACATCTGAGTCGAAAAGGTTTAATTCGCCATCCAACACTACAAGTTCGGCTGTGGACCCTTCATAACCGGAGATCGTTACTGCAGCTTCATCCAAGGCCAAATTCAGGTAATTGGATATAGAAAAACTGGTATCGATGAGAATTGTACCGGTATCATCATTACTATTATCAATATCTGGAAACCCCAGGTAACCATAACCGCGGAAGTCACTGTTTTCACCCAGGATCAATGTCCCCCCTTCAAGGCCAATTGCACCTATGCTCGGGTCAAAGGTAACCTGCCCAAGTCGCAGGTCCAGAGTCTGTAATGGGTTGCTGAAAAATAACCGCGAATCTACAATAATCTCACCGGAGGCCTCTAGGACAAAGGTATGCAGGTGTATCACATTGACACTACTCACATAAACACTGTCAGCTGTGGTTGACCACAGCGTCCCAGACTCATGATAGCTACCGTCCAGCAACAGGCTGGCGTGGTTATAGTAGTCAGATTCAAGTATCACCAGGCCTTCATTGTGAAATGACCCAGCACTGACGATGCCACCACTGCTAACAGAAAGCGTCCCCGAAGCAGTCTGGGTGAACGAGCCCCTCTCCAGTTGGCCACTTGAAATGGATTGAACTTCAAGCACGGAAACGAGCGTATTAAACATATCCGCGTCACCAAAAACTGAAATTAACCCTGCGTTTTCCATCTCCAGAGTAAGCATGTAACCACCATAGTCATGGCCACCTTGCGCTGAAACTTCGAGCAGCCCGGACACGCTCTGAATGAAACCCCCGGTATAGGCAGGACCCGCTATATAATGAGCCTGTTGATAATCCGAGCCATAACCCACAATATAATTAGCACCGCTTGAAGACGAACTGACATGGATATCACCGTTATTTTCAACAGCGGCATCCACCGTAAAGTTATCAGCTGTAGCTTCGATAGTGGTTTCATTGATCAAGGTATCATTGAAATCCAGGCCAATAAAGGTTAGGTCAACGATATCTCCGTAGAGGGTGATGCGGTCAGCCCCTGTGCTTTGGACTGCATCTATATATCCGCCATCGCCACCAAAATCGAGCGTGACTGTACTGCCTAGCCCTGAAGTCAGGTACACTTCGCTAATATAGTGTAGGAACTGAACCCGGTCTCCAGGTCCCGCATCGATCAGTTCTACGTCCCCCAAACCTGGGTCATCACCATGATCAGAGACGACCAGTTCGGCTTCGCCAGTGACAAACTGATGTGCACCCCCTTCTACAATAATGCCCGGGTCCCTGATGCTCAGGACATAGGTATCGCCCTGCGCAGCATTTATAGCGTCGTCTACCCACACCGTGACTAAATAATCTCCTACCGTTCCCTCACCAATTGTCCCTGCTAATACCAGGGTGCCTTCGTTGTACCCTTCGCTGGTGGTACTGGTACCAGTGGTGGCCGATAGATAACCGTCAATTGCAGAAGGAACCGAATAGCTCAGAGTAAGTAGATCACCATCCGGGTCATAGAATAAAAAAGACTCTGAATAGGATTCATTGATAACGACCTGCTGATAGACTATATCGTCGCTATTCTGATATGGCGGCGCATTGGGAGCATCGTAACTACCCACTAGGGTCACCGTCACGGTCTGGTCAAAGCTGCCGCCCTGGCCATCATCCACGGTCACAATGTAATCCTGGGTCAGCGCTTCTTCCGCTTCAAGATAGTCAATGTCTGCATCGATGACTGAGAATGTCCACTCAACCAGACCGGTACCCTCAACACTGGTATCTTCTTTCACCGTCACAGAAAAATCACCCAGGCTGGTTGCATTCGAGGTGACCGGCTGCACCGATACCGTGTGCGTATCCAGGTCGATATCCTCAAAGGCAAACGAACCTTTATCGGTTAGGTAAGCGGTAAGCTCATTGGCATTATTGTCTTCTATTTCGCTGACCGCACCGTTGGCGTCAGTAGCATCCAGCAGCGTCGGTGCATCATTTACGCCGGTAAGGTTAAAGGACAATTCTGCTGAATCGCTTAGCGAAGTCAGTGCGTCATCTGAGACAGTATAGGTAAACACATCAACTGCGGTTACCCCCTGCGCCAGTGCATCCGCTGCAGCCAGATTCGCCTGGTAATCATAGGAACCATCTGCATACAGGGTTAAGGTGCCATAACTGCCTGCCAGGGCTGTACCCGGCACAGCCGAAACACCAGCATCACCCATACCCCCGCTCCTGATGGCAGATACCACCAGCATATCCGACGTATCCGGGTCTTCGTCATTAGCCAGGACACCGGCCGTGGAATCAACGGAAACCGCAGCATTCTCTGCCAGCGTATCTGAATCCAAATACGCCATCGGAGCATCGTTACTGCCCTCAACCTGAAACGTAAAAGTACCCTGGCCGGTTGCTTCATTCTGGTCCTCAACGGTGATACTGAAACTATCTGTTGTGGTCTCACCTTCGCCAAGATAGATAAATATATTACCGGGATCATAGAGAATACTACCCTCGGACAACAAACCACCCTGGGCAGAATGACCATCGAGTAAGACCACGGTCAATACACTGGCGCTGTCTGCATCAGAAAATATCGCCGTTAATGGTATTTCAACCTGCCCACTTGCCGCATCCACACTGAAACTACTCGAATCAGATTCAATCACTGGTGGGTCATTGACGCCGGTCACCGTGATGGTCACCGTTGCCGTACTGGTGGCAGTACCGTCACTGACAAGGTAGCTGAATACTTCTGTGCGCGTACCCGAATCCATATCCTGTGGTGGGCTGTAGATCAGGAACTGGGCATCCGCAGAAATCTCCACGGTTCCTGTGAGGTTTGAAATATCCAGACCAGCGATGGTTAAACTATCCTGGGTGTCCGAATCAGTGGCGTTATCAAGGACATGCAGTTCCAGCAGAGTGTCTTCGCTAATCGCCGCAGATTCTGACTGCAGCACGGGCGCTTCGTTTTCACCTATATAGGTAACTGTCAGCGTGCCTGTTGCATGCAGTCCGCCTGATTCCACCTCATAGGTGACCAGTTGCGTATCAGTCTGGCCCACACCCAGGGATAGCAGCAGTGCCTGATCGGGATAATAGGTAACGCTATTTTCGTCGACTTCAAGACTGCCAGTGCCACCACTGGCACTGATGACATTGAGCGGTTCACTTGAATCAGGGTCATCATCATTGGACAGCAACAGGCTGCTGATCTCGATGGGTGCTGAATCGGTAATATCTAGAGTGTCAGGCTGCGTTACCGGAGGATTGTCAAACGGTAATAGCTCTTCAACAGGTTCAGCAAGCACTTCAATGGCGGTCGTTATCTGCTCTGTCTCGACAACAGCTTCATCCTGGGTATCCAATAACGCCAATGGCGCCGCCATTTCGTTGTTAACCTCGTTAGGATTTTCCAAAGACTGTGGGGTACCCTGAGAATTCGCGGGTTCACTGCTGCCTGATTCTCCTTGCGGCTCCTGAGATGCCTGGGAATCTCCGCTACCTGCGACTTCCTGTGTTCCAACATCCACTGCTTCTGAATCGTCATCTCTGTCTCCGCTCGCAGCACTATCACTATCACTATCACTATCACTATCTTCTACAGTTTCAGCTACTATCTCAGTCTCAGCTTCTACCTCAGTTTCAGCTTCTACCTCAGTTTCAGCTTCTACCTCAGCCTCAGCTTCTTCGACTTCAGACTCTTCTTCCACCTCAGTTTCATTGCCATCTTCCGGCGGTAACAATGCCTGCTCCAGAATGGACTCTACTGCTGCTGGCGGTTCTGAATTAAACACGGGGCTGCCATTGAGTATCACAACGGCGGTATTGCCGGGCTCTACCAAGGAAATCGGGTTTTCACCATTAACATCGGTGATCTCCAATATACCTGAATGATGCACTACCACCGTCTGCCCTTCAGGACTGACGCTACCTTCTAGCTCACTGCCCCTAACGCCAATAATGGCACTGGGCGTCTTGAGCGTGGTATGGGCACGGTTAAGATTGGACAACATATCAGCAATTTCACCGCTCCTGTAATAAAAGCCACCCACGCGGATGGTTGCATCAAACTGGCCCTGACCAACAGCCTCATCATAAATGTAATCATCCAGTGCAATCTCACCGCTCTGACCGAGATGAAAACGCGTCCCATCCAGCATTTCGGCCTTAACAAAACTGCCTGTAGCCGTGATAATCACATCACCCTTAAAAAGGGTATCCCCCCTCGCTAGGGGTGCCTGGCTGCCGTCGGCATGGCGGACCGTGACGGTTCCCACCACTAGGGTAATGGTACCGATCTCGGTCAGAGCGGCGCCCGATGAAGCAGGCCCTGCGAACAGGACATCATCCCCGAACGCCCTGGGAAACAGGGACTCTACCATCGCCGGCGTTAACCCGGCGCCGTTGGTTAGAACTAGATTCGGCGGAATATCAAAAGAAAAATAATCTACTACAGTAACCTTGTCAGCAGCGGGATTGGTGATGACCAGGTCAAACCCATCCTGACTGAAAGTACCGTAGAGTAAAAACGAGGCATCAGGAAGGATGAATTCTGGCACGGCGCTATAGTAATCAGTGCCTGGCGACTGATCTTCCTGACCTACCTGAATGCGTGGCTTCATGTTGGCAATATCTTAAGCCCCCCTCTTGTAGCGCAGCATAAATGGATACTTAGACAATCACGACCAGGCAACTGTAACTTCAAACCGTGTATAAGGCCTGTGACCGCAGCGTACCACTGGTAAATGTTCCTACCCAATCTTCATGGTACATTATTAATGAACTATGAAGCTATTTGTGCGCCATTTTTTTTCGTAAAGACAATCTCTCTATTAGCCGTTTCATTTAGAGCTTATTCGTAAGATACTCAGCGGTTCATAAATGCGGTTACATCTGTATATGTCACTCGCCCTGACGGTATTAATAATAGGCCTTATATTACCGGTGTTCAGTGTATGCTGGTTCATTGAGGGTGCTCTTGCGACTGTTGCCCATCTGGGTTTACCACCGCTATCAATTGAATTGCTAAAAACGGATTTCGGTATCCAAGCTCCTGAAACACAGCTTTCTGCTCTCGCCAATTACCGCAACAGCCCTTCCCCGCCCCAGGAACTTTCTGATGAATGCTCAGACTGAATACCATCAGGTCGCCAACGCCATAACGATCCTTCTCACCGATATCTCCCCAGGGCTGTCGGAACAGGCAATTCAGGTCATCAAAAAACTGGTCAACAGCATAAGCCAGCAACATAGCTGCCTGCACCTTAATCACGATGAACTCTCTGTCATCGCAGAACTGTTAGCTAGCCCTATTGCCAGTACTGGTGATGTCGTCACGCCCCTGATCATTCGGGGATCACAGCTGTATTTTCATCGCTATTATGAACTGGAACGGAAAATTGCCGAAAAACTGCGGATAATGAACCAGCGTTCAGCTATTCCCGGTTTTTCCGTAGGTGAGTTGGACAGCTTATTTCCTGAGAGTCAGCCTTTTAACATGCAGAAAATAGCTGCTTACCTGGCGGCCACCCGAAAACTCACTATTATTACCGGTGGACCAGGCACAGGTAAAACCAGCACAGTGGCAAAAATCATCAGTCTTATGTACGCCCTGCAACCCTCCCTGACCTTTGCCCTGGCAGCGCCCACAGGAAAGGCCGCATCGAGACTCAGCCAATCACTACAGCAGACCTGGGCTGGTCAACATCTTGATCACCCCCTGCAGGTCTCCGAACAGGTGCAGACGCTGCATCGTCTTCTGGGTATCAGTAAAGACTCCAGCAAGCCAAGATATCATGCCGGCAGAAAACTTGATTTCGATGTGCTCATCATAGATGAGGCTTCCATGATCGACCTGGCCATGATGTCTAATCTGCTGGAAGCTATGCAGGATACGGCAAGGTTGATTCTGCTCGGTGACCCGGGCCAGCTTCCCAGCGTCGAAACCGGTAATCTCCTGGCAGACCTGACAATTCCATTCCCTGGTTTCTCAGACCGCACTCGACAGGAACTCAAGCAGCACTTTAGCGGTACAACTATACCCCCAGAAGAGCCGTCTCAACTCACTAATGCCGCCTGCAGACTGACCTTTAGTTTTCGATTTTCAGAGCTGGAAGGCATCGGCAAACTGGCGAACTCAATAATCAGGGGTGACCCTGAAATCCCCAGTAACTCGGAACAGGTACAAAGACAAGATTTATCGAGGTCAACTCTGGCGCAGGTCACCCAACCGCTCAACAATTATTTTCAACTGATGCAGCAGGAAGTACCCCTGCAACGACTATTCGACGAACTGAATCAATGTAAAATCCTGACACCGACCCGAGAAGGACACTGGGGTGTGGTTCACATCAATGCACACATTGAACAAATACTTGAATCTCAGAACCTCAAGGCAGTCAATGAATTTCACTATCATGGCCGACCGATTATGATCCTCAGGAATGACTATGTGAATGGTCTGTTTAACGGTGATATTGGCCTATGCATAGATACGCGATTATGTACCGATTTAGCTGCGACAGCCTCGCTGGACACTTCAAAACAATCCTCCCTGGTAGCGTGCTTCACAGACTCTCCCGGACTGAAAATCGTACCTTTGGGCAGACTACCAGAACATGAGACCTGCTTTTCCATGACAGTTCACAAAAGCCAGGGATCTGAATTTGATCAGGTTTGTCTGGTTTTAGCAGAGGCCGAAAGTGAAGCAAGTCAGAATTTACAAACCAGAGAATTATTGTATACCGCTGTGACAAGATGCCGATCTAAGATCTCCATCTTTGCGGAGCAAAACACCTGGAAGCAGGCAATCCAACGACAACGCAGTAGAAGCAGCGGCCTTGCTGATTTTCTATGCAGGCCCTTAGCAAAGCGATGACGCCACAACATCAATTGCCAGTGGAATCAGCGTAGATGACTATATTTCAGCCTGGTGGCTGACCTCAAGTTAAAGCCAGCCTGTCTGCATGGCCTGAAGGACTGATATACCCCGTCTATTTAATGACTACAAACGACGCTTCAGCTTACACCGAAACTATCTACCGGTTTATTGTGAATACATTAATCCAGGCCCTTACCGGCTAGTGCTGTATTAGAGTCGACCAGGTCAAACCAATCCTGCCTGAAAGTACCGTAAAGTAAAAAAGAGGCATCCGGAAGGATGAATTCCGGCACGGCGATAGCGTGATCAACTCCGGGCGACTGATCTTCCGAACCTGTCTGAATGCGTAGCTTCATGATTGCAATATCTAACTTTCCTTCGAGCACTCAGCATGGAGATAGTGGGACAATACGGCCAAACCCGGCGCCTTTAACCACACCTGACTGTTCTAATAGCAGCCAACCAATGGTTGACTAACCTGTTCAGTCTTTATGGTACCTGATTCATTAATATTTTGTGAGTGTATGGTTAGGGTTTTGTAAAGACCGTATAAATCCTAGTCATTCCATTTGAAGCCCATACATAGGATACTCACTGGTTCGTAAATGCGGTCACATCTGGATATGGCACTCGCCCTGGCGGTACTAACAATAGGCCTTATATTACTGGTATTCAGTGCGGACTGGTTCATTGAAGGCGCTGCTGCAACAGCGGCACATCTGGGTTTACCACCACTGTTAATTGGCCTGGTGATTATTGGTTTTGGAAGCTCGGCTCCGGAAATGCTCATTTCTGCGCTGGCTGCCTTCCAAAACAATCCTGGCCTGGCCCTGGGGAATGCTGTCGGCTCGAACATAACCAATATCGCGCTGATACTGGGTATTACTGCATTGATCAAGCCCGTCCCAATCTCGGATGAAATCCTACGCAGGGAAATGCCTATTTTAATACTTATCTGTGGCACAAGCTGTCTGCTCATTGCTTTAGATGGTCAGCTACAGTTCACGGATGGTATTTTACTCATGATTGGGTTTACTGGGGCAATGGCCTGGATGATTGGGGCCAGTCTACGAGACAAAAAGCCTCAAGATAACCCGCCCGATGCCCAGAAATATTCTCTCATTATATCTATCACTTTGACGCTACTGGGATTTCTTTTACTGCTGGCCAGTTCACGTGCGATAGTCTGGGGTGGGACCGAAATTGCCCGCGCCTTTGGAATCAGCGATCTCATTATTGGCCTCACCATTGTTGCAATCGGCACATCACTACCTGAATTAGCGGCAACTATCACAGCGGTTAAAAAATCACTCTATGACCTGGCGCTGGGCAATATTATCGGTTCCAATATCTTCAATGGTTCCATTGTCATCGGTATTGCTGCACTCATATCACCGACTGAGGTGGAACCAGCGCTCATTTACCGAGATCTACCCATCATGATGTTCCTGACCATTACCCTATTTATTGTCGGAACGCGCGTCGTCACTTCTTCATCGGGCATTATCAGTCGAAAAGAAGGCCTGGTCTTCATTACGATTTATCTTGCCTATAACACGCTATTGGCAGCTAGCCTATTTTGATGACAACCGACTCTGCTAGCAGAGCGCCTCGGGCCGAGCGCCCCGGCTAAGCTACCCCCTTTTTTATCTGTAACGGCAACTATCACTGAATGTATGACAGATTCCCAACAAGAAAAATATCGTGCCTTCAAAGCGCTGTAGGAAAAAGGACTTGTGCCAACCGACGTACAAGGAAGCGAGGCCAGACCAGATCAGATCAGACCAAAAACTATACAAAAAGTTGAATCTTTCTTCTGTAACTACGACTCATTTTCAGTACTGTTCCGGAAAACAGTTCCAACTGATATTCCCCATTAATGTGGCTACGGACTTTGTGGACTAACGATATATTCACTAGCGTACTTCGGTGAATACGTTGAAAAATCCGTGGATCCAACAGCGCCTCAAGATTTTTCATGGTCATACGTAATACGTGAGTTACCCCACTGGCATGAATACACATGTAATCTCCCGCTGCATCAACCCATTCTATGGTCTTTACCGGAACACGGGATATTACGGCCCTGTCCTTAATCGACAATATTTCGGTGTAGCGGTCATGGCCAGCATTTTGTCTAGCCATATTATTAGCCAACGCCGACTCGGTTAATTCATGTACAACACGCTGCAAACGGGCTGTTTCAATCTCCGCTCCTTTCAGCAGCAAGCGTTCTCTGACCAAGTCAAGCGCCTGTATCAATCGTTCGCTAGAAACAGGTTTCAGCAAATAATCAACCGCATGTAATTCAAAAGCCTCCACAGCGAACCGATCAAATGCAGTAATAAATATCACCATCGGCTGATCTTTACCCTGCAAGCGAGAGACCAATTCAATCCCACTGACCTTCGGCATATTAATATCGACTAAAAGAAGATTTGGCTTATGCAATGAAATGGCATTCAAAGCCTGTTCTGCATTGCCACATTCAGCCACAACCTCAACATTATCCAGACCTTTCAACCTGGTAATTAAGCCCTGCCTAGCAATAGCCTCATCATCGATGACAACAACACGCAATATTAGAGGGTTCATGCTCTGCCTACTTCATTTTAACAAAAGGAAGGCGCACGCACACACACAGACCACCCTGGTCTGCACGAGAAAACTCCAACCGGCCATCATCGCCATATAGGTAAATTAGTCTTTTCCTGGTATTTTTCAAACCCACTCCGGAATCTCCCAGTCTGACCTCATCGGTTGCCGGTTCAGGCATCATTACAGGATCCAGACCCGGACCATCATCTAATACCTTCAGTACTAAAGCCTTATCTTCTAACTGTGCTGAAAGCACGACCATTCCTCCAGCCTCGCGATCTGCCACCGCAAATTTAATAGCATTTTCCACCAGGGGCTGAAAAATCAGACTTGGTACTTCTGCTTCCAGGACCTGTGCGTCAATCCGGGTGACCACCTTCAGTCTTTCGGCAAATCTCACTTTTTCTATATCAAGATACAAATGCGTTGCCCTTAATTCATTCTCCAGAGTCACTAATCCCATGGGCTGGTCGTTTAGGGAATAACGCAGAAATTCGCTGAGTTTATGCAGCATCGCATCTGCTCTTATGGCGTCTTTGACTACTATCAGAGTACTGATGGCATTAAGCGTGTTAAACAGGAAGTGCGGATTGAGTTGATAGCGGAGCATCTGCAACTGGGCATCAATCACAGCACTTTCAGCCCTGATGCTCCGCTGGGTTTCAACGACAAGCAATCGATAAAATTTCAATCCAAAATACAGCCCGCTCCAGCACAGGATAACGAAATAGGAATATCCCAAAACACCTGCAAAATAGGAACTAATACCAAATTCGTAGACTGACTGATATTCTGAAAGATAGACTATTTGGGAGAAATTCTTAATCGGTTGCCAGATCAAAGCTGTAAAAAGAGAAGCCAGTAATATGGTTATCGCTCGAGTCATAATCGATCGATTCCACACCAATTGATAACAGTAACGAAGCATTGTGGTCAGCAGAAAACCGGCACCGGCATCAAATACCAACATCAGGCTTCTTTCAATCGGTTGGTTCCAGTAAGCGTCCCTGAGTGCAAACAGGATTATCCATCCCAGCCAACCTGAGAACTGAAGCGACCAGAACGGACTATTGCCCTGTAGAAGGATATCAAGCTGCCCGTGGCCGATGATGGACTTACCTTCGTCCTGTAAAAAAGTATTACCCTTCATAGTGACATAATCTCTGCCCCCGTTCTGGGGCTTCCAACAAGAGCCCAGCCACATTACCAGCGTTGCACCTCATGGCTTACCTTTTATCAATAGCATTAAGTCAGTAACATTAGGTCAATAGCAACCCACAATCAGTGCAAAGCAGGGTCTTCTCAATCAAATAATGTTTCAAAATCCCTCGCAGAATTGCTGGTACGGGCAGCGGAAATACTACGCGCTAATACTGGGATACCCTTTTTAATCAAGTCATCCGGGACATGGCCAAAAGCCAGACGGAGATAAGGTACCTGCTTACTGTCAACATGGAAATCCTTGCCGGCGGCGAAGTAAAAATTATTCGCAGCAGCCACCTGCCGTAACTTATCCATATCAATATCCTCCGGTAACCTTACCCAAATAAAAAGGCCGCCGACCGGTACAGACCAAACACAAAAATCTGCCAAGGTTTCGTTAAGCAACTCACAAACCAGGTTACGTTTATGCCTGAGCACGGGATTAGCCACATCACAATGCTCCCAGATACCCTTTTTATAAAACTGCGCCAGTACAGCGGCGGCAAAATAATTACTGCCAGCGTCGAAGCGCTGACTAACAATATTATTAAAGTGGGGTTTTCTCGCAAGCAGGTAACCGAGCCTTACCCCGGGTGCGAATATCTTCGATAACGACCCGATATAAATCTGCCGTTCTGAATCATCTAAAGCATACAAAGACGGGACTTTAGCTCCATCAAAATGAACGTCACCGTAACAATTGTCCTCTACGATAGGAAGTTGATACCGATCTGCTATTTCTAGCAATTGCTTTTTCCTGGACAATGGCATGCAGGTCCCAGTCGGGTTCTGGTAGGTCGTCAGGGTATAGATAAATCGAACCTTCTGATCAGATCTCTGCAACTTCTGCAAGGTGTCAGCCAGCGCATCCATACGCATACCTTGTTCATCCATGGCGACCCCAACCATGGTTAGCCCAATGCCCTTATAAGCACTGATGGTGCCGCTATAGGTATACTCCTCGGTAATAACAATATCACCAGGCGCCTGCATCAGCGCCTGTCCTGCCAGGGTAACAGCCTGCATGGAACCATTCATCAAGGCAATCATCTCTGGGTCAACTGGCACACCTTCCCGCTGAGATTCACGTTCCGCCATTAATTGCCGAAGTCCAGCATGACCTTTCCCACCAGGATAACGGTTAAAAGCGTCATGCTCTTCTTCTATCGCAGCAATCGCGGCATCCCTGAACGCATCCATCGGGAAGGTTTCAGGATTAGTCTGACCAATAGCAAAATCGTAAACTTCCATCATTACTCCTTGTAGCTGTTTGCAAAAAGCACCAGTTTCTCTAACCCTTCCTGCAGCCGCGCGTGGGACAGAGCAAAACAAATTCTAATATATTGTTCATTACCTGGGCCAAACGTAAATCCGGGTGCTACGCCAACATCCTTGTGGTCAAGGAGCCCCTGGCAAAAGGCACGACTCGAACTGATACCATCAATTTTCGGAAATGCATAAAATGCACCCTCGGGCGGTGTTAACAGGATTCTCGAACAGGTTGCTAGAATTTCATTCACCAGTATTGCACCTTTTCGGTATTTGGCATTAAGCGCTTCAATCACTGATTCGGAATTCTCCAGCGCCACAATACAACCCTGTTGAGCAAAAGGAGCACTGCCGGTATTGAAGCATTCTGACAGCACGGCCCATTGAGTCTCCATAGCCTTGGCAGCCACAACCCAACCTACCCGCCAGCCGGTCATCGCCCAGGCTTTTGAAAAACCATTGACTATCACAATGGGGTCATCATCCCTTGCCAGGTCCAGAAAAGAGGGGGCCAGCGCCGCATTAAGCACCGCCCTATGATAAACCTCATCAGCCAACAATAAGATTGATTTTTCACGACAAAACTCAAGTAGAGCCAATTGCTCGCTACGGCTCATTATCCAGCCTGTGGGGTTGCAGGGAGAATTTATATAAATTAATCGGGTTTTTGGCGTAACAGCGGCAAACAATGCCTCCATGTCCAATACCCAGGACGTTGCACCTTCATGCTGTCGAACCGTGACGATATCAGCACCAGCGACCCTGCACGCCGTTTCAATATTGGGCCAGTATGGGCCAACCAGCAGCGCCTCATCTCCTTGGGTCAGGGCCATTTGTACAGCGATAGTCACACCCATCATGGCGGACCCAGGCACTGAAATACGCTTCGGATCAATTCTCAATCCATAGACTGAATGCAGGTAATTACCAATACTGGTTCGAAGCTCGGGCTTTCCTCTTGTATTAACGTAGAACGTATCACCGGCTAATAATGCGTCTGATGCTGCCTCACGAATAAAACCCGCGGTCGCTTCATCACCCTCGCCGAACCAAAGCGGAATAACGGAAGGATCACCCAGCCTGGGTGTGGCAAGCCCTGTAATGCCATTTTGCTGCATCGAGGCGATATCCGGTCGTACACCTTTCAAAGAGACTCCTCAAAAGAAAACATCAATATGGGATTAGTTTAGCGGCTTTGACTATCGCGGGGATTGTTCCACATGTCACGGGTAATTTTCCATTGCCCTGACGGTTGTCTGGCAATAATCCATAGATGCCGACTGATGGATCTTATCGGTGCAGCTCCGGAATCCTGTTTAGCAACTAAATAACCATCGAAACTCAACCGTGCAAATCCCCAGTCATCAAAGACCCGCAGTTCCTCAATGGTGGATTCCTGCTCGAACCTGAATTTATGCGTAAAATTATAGAACTTCCGGGCTTCATTAATGCCTACATCACCGAATCTCGATGGCATCATCCAGATCGCATCCTCCGAAAACAACTCAAAATACGCTTCAAACTGATCGGATTGCAGGCATCGAATACCCGCTAGAATCAACTGTCTGGCTGAACTTTCCGCACTTGTCTGCTGAGCAGTAGTTTCGCTCACCCGCTCGCTCCGTTGTCGTTTTCTTAAATAGTATCGGATTCACTCCCGAAATGATATTTGAGGTACGCCATCAAACCTGCAAACCTCAGCTGTTTCTGCGCAGCCATGTTGGTTATCATAGGATCTCAAAGAATCGTCTTACAAGTGCCTCTACATGCTCTACCTTAAATACACAGGCCTTATCCTGCTTGCTCTTTTCGGTATGCTGTGCATCCACATGTACTCTCCCGACCTGCCCCGGGATATTGTCGATGCTCGTTATAGTAGCCCAGCATCGCAATTTCTTGTCAGCGAAAATGGCTTGCGTATTCATTTCCGCGATGAAGGCAACCAAAATGGTCACCCCATAGTGTTAGTGCATGGCGCCTTCTCTTCATTACATGCATTTGAAAGCTGGTCACGGCTTCTGGGCGATCAATTCCGTATCATTAGTCTCGATTTACCGGGTCACGGGCTGACCGGCGCCACTGCCACTGGTGATTATTCCAGTGGTCTGCAACTGGATGTGGTTAACGCAGTCAGCCAGCATCTGGGACTCAGTAAATTCACCATTGGTGGCAATTCAATGGGGGGCGGTGTCAGTTGGCGATACGCCCTGAAATATCCAGATCGTATAACGACATTAATACTAGTCGATAGTTCAGGACCCCGACACTGGCATACGTCTGTGGGGGATAAAGACAGCGACTCGCGAGCGCCTCTGGTCACACGGTTACTCGAGCAAAACTGGTTTCGAGCCATAGCAGCAAACCTGAATCCGTATTATCTTGCCAAGCAGGGGCTAGCCAGTGCCTATCATCAGCAGCAAGCCATAACTGAATCGCTCATTGACCGGTATGTCGATCTTAATCTAAGAGCAGGCACCAGACAGGCAATTCTAAGCCGAACTCAAAATCGCCAGAGTGCCCCCTCTGAAAGACTGGATCCCAGCAATCTACTTCAGCCTACTTTGATCCTCTGGGGTCAGGAAGACCACTGGATAGACCTGTCGTATGGCCACCGCTTCGCCTCGGTAATAACCAACAGTCAGCTGATTGTTTACCCTGAGGTCGGCCACCTCCCCATGGAAGAGGTGCCCGATGTTTCAGCCCAGCATGTGCGGGAATTTCTAAATGATATCAACCTAGGGCGACCAGCAGACATGACTAACCCGCGAGTGGCTTTATGAAAATCTCCAAACATCCCATCAGTAAGGCTCAACTCAAAAATGGGGGTGACCTGGATCTGCTACTGCTGGGCAGTGGATCTGCATTTGCTACTACTTTGCACCAGACAAATGTCCTGGTGGTTAAAGGTAATGATCACCTGCTCATCGACTGCGGTACCCAGTGTACCTCGGCCTTAGCCCAAGTAGGCCTGAAACTTTCTGCAATACAGACGTTTCTCATTACTCACAGCCATGCAGATCATATTGGTGGCCTTGAAGAAGCCCAGCTTAGCGCTCGCTATATCAATAAAAAGCGACCAAGTATGGTCATCACCCAACAATACCAGGACATACTCTGGAATCAATCTCTCAGAGGTGGCTCAGAGCAGTCAGAGGTAAAGCGACTGACCTTCCCGGACTTATGGAAGGTTATCAGACCCAGCCCTATAAAAGGTTTCAGCAGGGATTGTTGGCAAACCAGCATTGGTAGTATCGATGTCAAGATGTTCAGGACTATGCACTTCCCCGACAAGGCAAAATCCTGGCGCGATTCCGCCTGGAGCTGTGGCTTAGTCATTGATGAGCGCATTTTATTTACTTCTGATACCCGTTTTGATCCCCAAATGCTGGCGGAGTTTGACAGCAAATTTAGCCTGGAAGTCATTTTTCATGACTGTCAGTTGTTTACCGGCGGTGTCCACACCAGTATTACCGAGTTGAGCCATTTGCCCGAATCTATCAGGCGAAAAATTATCCTGGTTCATTACGGCGACAACTGGCGTGATTTCATGGCCCAGGCAAATGATGCAAAGTTCCATTCCTGGGGAAGACAAGGCCACACTTATCAGTTTGATTAACCGTAGGGAACGACAACTCTGGCCTTAAAAGCGCCAATGTGATTAACTGGCCCGCACATTTTTACCCAATTAACGAGCATGTAAGGAGCAAACTATGGGTTTATTAGATGGCAAAGTAGCCGTGGTTACAGGGGCAGGCGGCGGACTCGGAGAGACGCATGCACTACTCCTGGCAAAAGAAGGCGCCGCTGTGGTCGTTAACGACCTGGGCGGCAGCAGGGATGGTTCAGGGGCAGGCAATGCCATGGCGGATGTCGTGGTGGAGAAAATTATCGCCTCAGGTGGGCAGGCGGTCGCTGACTATGGAAATGTTGCAAAACAGGAAGATGCCAAGGCAATGGTCCAAAAAGCAGTGGATAGCTTTGGAAAACTTGATTTCATGATTGCTAACGCTGGTATCCTCAGAGATAAATCCTTCAAAAACATGACCGATGATATGTGGGATATCGTAATTGATGTGCACCTGCGAGGCACTTATCTGACCGTGAAAGCAGCTTACAATCAGATGCTTGAGCAGAATACGGGTGGAAGCATTGTGGTCACCTCTTCAACCTCAGGCCTGCTCGGTAATTTTGGCCAGTCAAACTATGGTGCAGCTAAAGCCGGCATTGCTGGTTTCGCGCGCTGCCTTTTCCAGGAAGGCCTGAAGTACGGTATCCGGGTTAACGTATTAGCACCGGCTGCGTGGTCACGATTAACCGAAGATATTTTCCCACAGGGGCAGAACATGGAAGCACTGTTATCGCCCGATAAAGTTTCTCCTTTGGTAGTCTGGCTAGGCTCAGATGATGCCAAGGAAGTAACAGGACGCACCTTCCTGGCTACAGGCAACACCGTTCAGTTATTATCCTGGCAATCCCAGACTGTCTGCCAGAAAGACAACACTGACGGCCCCTGGGAAGTTGCTGAAATTGGCGATGCCGTCAGAGCCAATTTCGAACATTGGCCCAAAGGCATTCAGCCCACTTCCAGACCCTTTCAGTAAGCGCCTGGAAAAGAAAATAAAGGGGCGGCTATGCCGCCCTTTACACCACCGGAGATTATGGTATGGAAAATCATTACGGCGATATAGAGGTCACCAGACTGGAGAACTATGTAGTCACTTGTGAGATTAAACGGGGCCCGAATAATTTCTTCGACCAGCATCTCATAGGTGATATGGCTGATTGTTTTACCGACATAGATAATGATCCAGATGCCAGAGCCATTGTGCTATGTTCAGAAGGGAAACACTTCTGTGCCGGTGCTAATTTTTCGTCCAGTAGCCGGGATAGCGATGTGCAGACGCGCACGGCTGATAGCCCCAATCCTCTCTATACGGAAGCTGTTCGCCTGTTTCGCTGCCAGACACCCGTTATCGCGGCAGTACAGGGCGCTGCAGTCGGGGGTGGTTTTGGATTAGCCGTCATGGCCGACTTCAGGGTTGTTTGCCCTGACACCAGGATGACCGCTAACTTTGTTAAACTCGGATTCACGCCGGGTTTTGGCTTGACCCATACCCTGGCCAGGATTATTGGTGTTCAAAAAGCAAACCTGTTATTCCTCACGGGACGACGCATTGATGGTTTAACAGCGCATGAATGGGGCTTGGGAGATCTTCTGGTCGACACCGCTTTGGTAAGAGATAAGGCCATCGAACTTGCCGCAGAAATCGCCATTAATGCACCCCTGGCCGTTACTGAGGTACGCGAACAACTCAGACCGGGACTGGCAGATGCTGTACAGGCCGCCACCAATATAGAAGGGACTGCCCAGTTTCACCTACAACGCACAGCAGATCACAAGGAAGGCGTAAAAGCTGTATCCGAAAGACGTCCAGGAAATTTCAAAGGCATCTAGGACTTATCTGATTACAATGGGTGCTATGGCCATGTCACGGGAGTAAAGCCCTTGAACCATCATACTAGTTATGTTTTATTGTCACTGATGAAATTAACCGCTTTTCGCTATTTTACTAAGACCTGTTTTCAGGCATGTTCAGACCCTCTTGGATGGTCCAGGTTCATTATATTCTTTCTGGCGATGTCAATGAACCAGGCAGGCTTTGCCGAAGCCGCCAAGCCCGGCACAGCCAAGGAAATTATCGACGAAATGGAAAACCTGTATCGGGGACGTTCCAGCGATGCCTCGATAACCATGCTCATAGAAACACCTAACTATCAACGCAAGCTGTCAATGAAGAGCTTGTCCCTGGGTCAGGAGCGTGCCTTTTTCCGGATACTGTCTCCAAAAAAAGACCGTGGCGTGGCGACCTTAAAACGAGATCAGGAAATGTGGAACTACTTTCCAAAAATCAACAAGGTCATTAAAGTTCCGCCCTCCATGATGATGGGATCGTGGATGGGTAGTGACTTCACCAACGATGACCTGGTCAAAGAAACCTCCCTGGTAGATGCCTATGCATTGTCTTTGACAGAAAATGAAGCAGAATACATCATCGAGCTGGTTCCAATGGAAAGTACCGTAACAGTGTGGGGAAAGATCGAATACATCATCTCTAAATCACCGCTGATACCTAAAGCGCAAATATTCTATGATGACGATCTCGTAAAAGTCAGGGAAATGATATTCCTTGAACCCAAGGAATTTGACGGCAGACTGATGCCTTCTATCATAGAGATGCGGCCACTGGACAAAGCTGGTCACTTAACCCGGATTATCTACGAAGCAATTACTTTTAACGCAGAGTCTATTACTGAAGACACCTTTTCTCTGCGAAATCTTAAAAGTCGATTCTAATGCTCCTTTTACGCTTAGCTCTAAGAAATTTACTGCGCCAGAAACGACGCACAATTCTGACTGGATTAAGCATGACAGGTGGATACATGCTGTTTGTCTTTTCGATGTCATTGGTTGAAGGGTCCTGGGGAAATCTAATTGAGTTATTTACCCTGGATCATACAGGCCATGTACAGATTTACCGGGATGATTATCTTGATCATCCTAAACTGTTTAAAACAATCCAGAAAAGACAGGCTCTCGAAGCAGAATTAAGCTTAAGGGAGGAAATTATCGGCTTTGCGCCCAGAATCTATTCGGCCGCGCTGGCTTATGGTGACGACAAGACCTCCCCAGCCAGAATTATCGCCGTTGACCCAGTCCAGGAACCCACGGTGAGTCGATTATTCGAGAAAGTCCTTACTGGCAGCTACTTTAGTTCCCAAGCCAATGAAAACGGTTATTTCCAGGCAATGATCGGCCAGGGTCTGGCGACCAAATTGAGCCTGTCTGTGGGCAGCGAACTGGTTCTTATTTCACAGGGTGCAGACGGGTCCATTGCCAACGATATATTTATTGTTTCAGGCATAGTCGGTAACAAAAATTCGTTCAATAAAATGACAGTATACCTGCCCTTAAATGCTGCCCAGGAATTCTTAACACTCTCCGACGATGTCCATGAGTATGCCCTTAGATTGCATTACCCAGATGACAATACTGAATTTGCTCAGTCCCTGGATCTGCAAAATCAGAATCTGACTATATCAACCTGGCAGGAAGTGGAAGCAACTTTCTATCGAACCATGCTATCTGACAAGCAAGGTAATCAGTTCATGATGGTTCTGGTCGTATTTCTGGTGTTTATTGCTGTATTAAATACTGTGCTAATGACTGTGCTCGAAAGAACACGCGAATTTGGCGTGTTGCGAGCCATAGGCTGTCGGCCCTTCGAACTGGTGAAACTGATTTTTATGGAAACGACTCTGTTAGCTTGTTTCAGTGTTGTACTTGGACTTATTCTGATAGCACCGGTTATTTACTGGTTTACGGTTGTTGGCCTTAAAATGGCCATGGCAGTGGACATGGGTGGCATCTTATTCGATAGCATGAAGGGCGAATTTTCGAGTTATGTTTTTTTTGCGCCCATGATATTCATCATCCTCGCAGCCGGTATAATCAGTATACCTCCCGGAATTAGGGCAGCTAGAATACAGCCCAGAGACGCATTGGGGAGTCATTAGAAATGCTCATCCTGCGTCTCGCCTGGAGAAATCTGTTCCGGAATATCAGAAGAACGGTGCTGACCTGTATGCTGATTGCAAGTTCACTGCTCACGATCATTCTCATGGACGGGGTGATGCTTGGCATGATCGATGTGATGATTGGCAGCCTAACCCATACGCTCGAGGGTGAGGCCCAGATTAACAGTAGAGGTTTTCGAGACGATTTCGAACCCAGCATCCGTATCAACAATTATCGGGAAATTCAAAACGAACTAGTGCATGACCCGGTTGTTCGAGGGGCCTCGGCACGAATCATTGTTGGCGCGATGATAGCGTCTAGCTACAATAGCGCTGGCGCCCTGGTCTACGGTGTTGACGCGGCATCTGAGAAAGACGTCAGTAAAATTGAGGAAGCTGTTTACGCGGGGCATTTCCTTTCCGGCCAGGAGCGAGAAATCCTGTTGGGCCGACCCATGGCAGAATTACTTGAAGTTGAACTGGGAGACCGCCTGGTACTGACCTCGTCGACCGTCGATTCTAAAGAAATTGTTCAGGAACTATTCAGACTGAGCGGACTGTTTGAATTCGGGCCAGAAACCCTGGATGAGAATCTGATATTTATCAACCTGGACAAGGCCCAGAGTCTTTTCGAGCTCACGGGAGCTGCCCACCAGATTGCGATTCGTTTTAACCGACCGGAAATGGCAAATGACCCAACGCTTAATATCTACAAATCATTTAACAACGATCAGACTGAAGCCAATGGCTGGCTTGCACTGCAACCCACCATGGGCGCTATGCTTGAAATGACCGGTTATTCCACCCTGATTGTCGGTGGCATCCTGTTTTTGCTGGCTTCGCTGGGCATTATTAATTCCATGTTCATGTCTATTTATGAACGCATTTACGAATTTGGGGTGATTAAATCAGTGGGTACTCGTCCAGCAGAAATTATTAAACTCATTCTCACCGAAGCCTTTTTCCTGGCTCTGATCAGCTGTTTTTTTGGGATCATACTGGGTTACTTTGTAAGCTCTTATTTTTCAACCAATGGCATTCCAATGGGAAGAATGGAAATGTCTGGAATCGTACTGGATGGCAATATGAATACCATATTAGAACCCTACCAGTTCATAAACTTCCCGATCTATGTCACCCTGCTCACCCTGATAGCTGCAATCTATCCCGCTCTGTTTGCCTCTAAAATCGTGCCGACCGAAGCATTGCAAAAAGCATTGTAGGAGAACTTTATGATACCCCTAATCAATACCGTCGCTCTGAGCAGATTTTTTGGTACAGGTGAGGCAATGGTAAAAGCCCTAGATGAGGTATCCCTGTCAATTGAACCAGGTGAATTCACAGCGATTGTCGGGCCATCGGGGTCTGGGAAATCAACGCTGCTACATCTTATAGGGGGACTGGACAAACCTGACTCTGGAACAGTGGCACTCAATGGAACCAATATTGCGGATATGTCAGGCAACAAGCTGTCTGATTTCAGGCGCGACAATATCGGCTTCGTTTTTCAGGCCTACAATCTCATTCCCGTTCTTTCAGCGGCAGAAAATATCGAATACATCATGTTACTTCAGGGAATAACTGCCGTTAAACGAAGAATCAGGGTAAAGGAGATGCTGGACATCGTCGGTTTGGCTGGCATGGAAAACCGTCGCCCTGCGCAATTATCCGGTGGTCAGCAGCAAAGGGTGGCTGTTGCCAGGGCAATGGCGTCTAATCCTTCTATCATCCTGGCAGATGAGCCAACCGCAAACCTGGATTCCAAAACTGGCATCAGCCTGCTCAATGTCATGAAAGATTTAAACCAGAATAGAAATATGACTTTCGTGTTCTCAACCCATGATCAAAAGATCATCGAACGAGCCAGGCGACTGGTCTACCTGAGAGACGGCAAAATCGAAAAAGAAGAAACCCAGTAACGACGTAGGCCTACCTTTGTCTAAACCATTGGCAGCGCTGGTTACCATGCTCTGGCTGCTTGCTGCAACCATGCATGCCCGTGCCAGCGAGCTTAACCTTCAGGGCTATATCAAATCCTATCTGGTAGCCCAGGAGGGACAGTCGAATTCTTTATTCACCCTACCCAGCCTGACCAGGTCGCAGAATAATATTCGACTGATGCTTGATATTTTCAATTCTAATACCATCTGGCAAATTCATTACGAGGTAAGTCCGTTACTGTCTTCCCGTGCTGGTAATCCATTTTCCACGAATACCCAGCCAACTGCACCTGGCTATCGCCTAACCGACCTCGATCCCCTGCTCAAGGCATCCGGGAACAAACGATCGGTCCTGCAAAACCTGGATCGATTTAATGTACAGTTTCAGTTCGCAGATGGTGATCTGACCGTAGGTCGCCAAGCCATTACTTTTGGTTCTGCCAGGATGATAAATCCAACAGACGTATTTCTACCCTTTAACCTCGGTACTCTGAATACTGAATACCGTATAGGGGTCGACTCAATCCGCTACCAGAAAGCCTGGGGTGCACTCGGAGAACTGGATGCCGGTCTGGTTTTTGGCGATAACGCTCAGAGTAGAAACTCGGCAGCATTCATCCAGATAAAACAGAATTTTCGCGGCAATGATTTAAAATTCAGCCTGATCCAGTTCGCCGACCAGACGCTGGTTGGCGGCGGCCTTGAAGGGGCACTGGGAAACTTCGGAGTCTGGCTGGAAATTGCATCGGTCAGTGGCCCAGACGATTATACGCGGGGCTCAGTGGGTGTGGACTACGCTTTCACAGCAAATACCTTTGCGATGGCTGAGTACCATGTCAGTAGCGCAGGAACAACTGAGACTGAGCAATACCTGAATCATTTTGAAAGCCTTGCCTTCAAAACGGGCGGCGTGTTCCTGCTTGGCAGACACTATATCATTGCCAGTCTCAGCCAGACCCTATCTCCGTTATGGCAGGCATCTGTACAAACTATCCAAAATCTCGACGATCATTCATCCTTTACCTCCCTGTCTGCCAATTACAATGTGGCAGAAGATATCTACCTGGATTTTGGTATTTATCTGTTCCAGGGTAAGGGCATTGAAGTCAGCGACACGCTAGGCCAGTTTCTGCTGGGTTCAGAATACGGCGCAAATGCCAATGCTATCTATACCAGTATCCGCCTTTATTTTTGATCCGTGCTTATAACCTGGAGCAATCTCCGGTCTGGGGAACCAACCATAACCTGGTTTAACTGATCACAGCGGTGCGTTACTGTACCTGTACTGACAATAGCGAAGTGAAACCCCATGCCGGATCGCCCTACCTCTAATCCTAACCAGTTCATTCAATCGGCCCCGGTCCTGCAGGTCGTTGACGTCATTGAAACAACAGATTACTACCGCAATATTCTCGGTTTCAACTGCGATTTTGTCAGCTCGGAATATGGTGTTGTCTGGAGAGACAATGCAGCGATCCACTTTGCCAGGTCAGATGAAAATCAAAAAGCTGCACGGCTGTTCCTTTGGCTTATCGACGTTGACCGTTATTACCAGGAAATCCTGCAACGAGGCGCCCACATTAGCATAGAAATCGCTGATCGTGACTACAAAATAAGAGATTTTGGCGTCGAAGACATCAATGGTGCCATTCTTATTTTCGGACAGGACATCTACTGACGACATGTTTACCAGTCAGGCAACTGCCTGACAGACTCACTGGTTTTCGGTATGATCAGGCCATCAAAATCCTCCTGGACAGGTAAAACAATGGCATACCAATGGAGCTACGGGAACATTCTCAGGGCAGTCGACAAGGTTACCCCTGCCGATCGACTCGCACTCATCCATGGCAAACGCATCATCCGCCATGCCGAATTCTCCAGACGGACTAATAGCCTGGCCAGGGCCTTCCTGGAAGGTGGTGCTGAACCCGGCGATAAAGTGGCCTTCTACATGCGAAACTGCCCTGAATACAGCGAGGGCATTGCTGCTGCATTTAAAGCCTGCCTGACCCACGTTAATGTCAACTATCGCTATATAGAACATGAGCTGATCTATCTATTCGATAATTCAGACGCGACTGTGGTCATGTTTCAAAGTGAATTCAGGGATACCGTTGATCTTATCAGGCAGCGCTTACCCAAGGTTAAACAATGGATCGAAGTTGCTGATAGTCCGCACGAATTACCCCTCGACCAATCACCGTATGAGCTTCTACTTGAAGGCACTGATGGCAGTCCTCTTGACCTCACTTATTCACCCGATGATTTGCTGTTTATCTATACCGGTGGAACAACTGGCATGCCAAAAGGCGTAATGTGGCGCCACGATGATTTATTTAAAGTTATGGGCGCCGGCGGTAACCCCCGAATAGGGATTCCTCCTTGCGCGGATCTCGACGAGTTTATCGCCCGGATTGAAAACCAGCCTTCGCCTGTCAATCTACCCTTACCACCCATGATGCATGGCACAGGCTTGATATCTGCTATTGGCGCTATGAGTTCTGGCGGGACCTGTATCACCCTGCCGACAAAACGATTCATACCCGAAAAGGCACTGCAAGCAATTGACCAACACGGCGTAACAGCGGTCACTATCGTGGGCGACGCCTTTGCCCGGCCTATGCTGGACGCCCTCGATGACCACCCCGGCGAGTATAATATTTCATCAGTAAAAGTCATATCCTCCTCAGGTGTTATGTGGACCCGGGAAATAAAAGCCGGCCTGCTGCGTCATAACGAAAATCTATTGTTGGTGGACGGTTTTTCTTCATCCGAGGCGATCGGCCTTGGCAGCAGTGTCATGACCAAGGAACAAGAGATCGAAGTGGCAAATTTTACCATTGGGCCCAATTGCAAGGTCTTCACTGAAGATGGTATCGAAGTACAGCCCGGCTCAAATGAGTCTGGCATGGTGGCAGTCAAAGGGAACCTGCCCATTGGCTATTACAAGGATGCTGAAAAAACAGAAAAAACATTTAAGATAATCGACGGCACCCGATACTCAATCCCAGGAGACTGGGTACAGGTTCGCCTGGATGGCACCCTAACCCTGCTGGGCCGAGGTAGTAACTGCATCAACACGGCAGGAGAAAAAGTGTTCCCCGAAGAGGTAGAGGAAGCCATGAAGATGCACCCTGCTGTGGATGATGCCTTGGTGGTCGGCCTTAGTGACCCCAAGTGGGGTCAGGCCATTACCGCCGTCCTGCAATTAAAACCGGGAGAATCCTGCGACCTGGTTGAAATGCGAGAATCCAGCCGCAAGTATCTGGCAGCCTACAAATTACCCAAGTATATCTTTATCAAAGACAGCCTTGAGCGTGCACCAAACGGCAAGGCCGATTACAAAAGCATCAAATTATTTGCAGAAACCCAACTTGCCAAGCAGGACGCCTAAGACCTTGCGCATAATTACCCCGGAACACGGCTTATTCGCGGTTTCAAACATAATATTTGGCTGCGGCGCTGTGGGCGGTCTGCTCATCAATGGCAAAGATGAGGAAAAGCAGGACACTTTTGAACTCGCCATCAGGTCCGGCGTAAACTGGTTCGATACTGCGCCCAGCTACGGTGCCGGTGTTTCTGAGTCAGCCTTAGGCAGTCTGCTGACAACAGCAGATGCAGCAATCCAGGTTTCAACAAAGGTTTCCATTGACAGCAGAGATTCAGATTATTACGGCCAGGTGGAACGATCATTGAGTGACAGCTTAAGACGACTCAATAAGAGCCGTGTGACACTGATCCAACTGCACAATCCCATCGCCAATGACACTAACGGTCGAGTCATTGGCATCAATGAGATCATGAAACCCCACGGTGTTCTGGATGCTCTGGATAATATCAAGATGCAAGGCATGGCCAGCGAGATAGGCATTACCGGCCTGGGCGAAACTGCGGCGCTGCTAAAGGTTATCAAGAGCAATCGCCTTGCCAGCATGCAACTGGTCTATAATCTACTCAATGCCTCGGCGGCGATCAGCATGCCACCGAGTTGGCCACACTATAATTTTACCGGTCTGGTCGACACCTGTTTTGAACATGGCGTCGCGGTATTCGGCATAAGGGCTTTCGCCGCTGGCATCTTGGCCACAACCCAGCGCCACGGCAAAGAACAGCCTTTAACCCCTTCTGATACCATTTCCAGCGAACAATTTAAGCAACAACACCTCTCTCAGGTATTATTTGGGCACAAAAAACCGGATGCTCGCCTGGCACTTCGATTTGCCTTATCGCAGCCGCGTATTCATGCTGTCATCATTGGTTTAGCGCAAAGAAAGCATCTCGAAATGGCTCTTCGGGCCACCGAAGAGGGCCCTCTGGATGAACAGAGCCTGGCTCAGATTCAGACGGGCTGGCGTTCGTTTAAAGGCTAAATACCGTGCCACCGGGGCTAACACTTTGTGCCGGCCGACCCTCGCTGTGAAGTCCCGCCCGTACTGGTTTTCAACCGCTAAGCCCGTGACATGTACTTGCTGGTACCGGAATTGACCTTGACTGGTTCGCCAGTTTCAATATATTCAGGAACCTGAATGACAAGGCCTGTAGTCAACGTCGCAGGCTTGGTTCGTGCGCTGGCACTGGCTCCTTTTATAGCTGGCGCAGTTTCCGCTATTGACATAACAATGGCCTGGGGCAGATCAATAGCCACCATCTGACCGTCTATCAGCAAGGCGGTAATATCGGCCAGTCCTTCGCTAAGGAAAGGAAGCTGCGCTTCGATGTCAGCCCGATCGAGTCCATGCTGGCTATAATCATTGGTATCCATGAAGATAAACTGATCACCATCAACATAGGAGAACTGAACGGTGATTCGTTCACAGTCCACCCAGGAAAAGCTCTCGTCACTTCTGCAGGAGACATCTTTTTTCTGCCCCGACAACAAATTGGTAAACCTGATTTTATAGATCGTTGCAGCGCCTCGCGAGGATGGGCTCTTACTTTCTAAGGTTTTTACGACATGCGGGATTTCATCGATATCAACCACATCACCCTTCTTAATTTCGCTTGCCTTTGGCATTATATTCTCCAATCACCACAACAATTATGGCAATTTATAACCCATGTTTGAATCAAAGGATCTAATTTCTGTGGCAAATACGAAAATGCCCTTTGGTAAATTCAAAGGTCAACGGCTTTCTCGATTACCCGAAGCCTACCTCTTATGGTTTGTAGACAGGGGCTTTCCCACAGGCCGCTTAGGCGAACTGATGAGGTTTACTTTAGAAATAAAAATAAACGGCCAGGAGAGCCTCTTGTATCCGCTTGAAGAAGGTCCTTGATATCAGGACCCAAAAAGGTCCAGCCCCTTTTTATCCGGCTACAAGACATTCTCAGGAATAGTTGACTCAAGCTCATCAGCCACTGAGAATAGAGCCTGATTAAACACAGGAATATGAACATGTCTATTGGCGTCATTGCAAAACTAACCATCAAGGAAGGCTGTAACCAGACCTTTGAAGAAAAGTTCGCGGAACTGGCAGCATCAGTTCGCGCTAACGAACCCGGTAATAATTTTTATTCCCTGCACAAATCCAGGACTGACAACTTAGCGTACGTGGTATTGGAAGAATATGTTGATGAGGCTGCCCTTGCCGCACATGGTAAATCTGACTACTTCAGGACATTAGGTGCTGAGCTCGGTCCGAACATGGCTGGTGCCCCCGATGTTGAGTACTTTGACGGTATATAATCGTCTTGATAGACGATAGAACGATCAGGAACTTGCTTTAATGCTTTGATACAGATTGGGCAGTGATAGATCCATTCGATAATCAATTGCTGAATGGTTGTCTTCAAATTCCTCATAACAGTGATTAATTGCCAGCGCCTGTAATCGTTTTACCAGGGCCCGGGCACCAAACATCAGAAAATACTGATCACGGCTGCCGCAATCAATGTACAGGTTATTCAACCTGCTGAGGCTGGCCTGTACCTTTTCGTCCTCGATCAGGGCCAACGGATCCCAGGCTAGCCAATTCTGCCAACGCTGTGGAATCAACTCACAGGTATCCAGGGTAACCGGTAGTCTTATGCCATAATCACTGTCCGGGTCCGGATCATAGGACGCTGCCATCGCCAACATCATCAAGATGCTCATGTCGTGTCCCCCCACATTCTTCCTGTTAACAAGTTTATCCAGATAGTCCTTGATACTGCCGCCTGATTGCTGCAGCGCCAGAACGACTCGAGGAAAATCAGTCTGATAACAGAGCTGAAAATTCATATCGCCGGAATGACAGGCCACAGCACCCCATTGTTCGCCATTGGTCATGCCCTGCATCAGGGCACCATAGCCGCCACTCGACTTTCCAAAGACAGCACGGTGAGCGGGCTCCGGTAGGATAGGAAAGCGACTAACAAGCTGAGGTAACATGTCATCGACAAGCCAGCTCGACCAGTTCCCCATTACACTGGAATTAACGTACTGATTGCCACCCAATGAGGTAAAACAGTCTGGAAAAGCAACAATAGTCGGTCCCATCAAACCTTCATCCAACAGCCGATCTATTCGCTGAGGCAAGGTTTCAGCAAAGCTTTTCCAGCCGAGATGGCCCAGACCGCTACCGGTGAACCCGGCAAGGTCAACCATCAAAGGAAAACGGCTTTGCGAAGAGGCAACAATACCTTCAGGTAAATAAACGGCCACCTGCCGACAGACCGGATCACCCAATCTATTGTGGTCAAGATTCCCTGAATCAATTTCCAGTAACTCAATCCGGCCTCGGTGTGCAGCAAACGGATGATCAGGCATGAACAGTTCCTTATTTAGTCACTCTATTTAGTCACTTTACCTAGTGGCTTCCTAGTATCTAATCTGCTTTGATCCAGGCTATTTCTTCGACAGCATTCACCGGTTCACGCTGGGGAGGTATTATCTTCCTGATCAGACGCATCCAGCCTATCATCAGTTTTTTCGGGATGTAACCAGGCCCGTAGATCTTCGAAAAACAGATAAGAAGACGGAACCACTAACAAAGTCACTAAAGTAGCAAACAAAACACCAAAGGCCAAAGACACCGCCATGGGAACCAGGAACTGCGCCTGGACACTGGTATTGAACATCAAGGGCGTCAAACCCGCAAAGGTTGTCATCGAGGTCAATATAATCGGTCTGCAACGGGATACCGATGCATTAACAACGGCATCGAAAAGCGGCTCGCCTGCCGCCCGACGGGCATTTAGATTGTGAACCAATACCAGACTGCTATTAACGACAACCCCGGAAGCCGCTATAAATCCAAGAATTGACATCATTGCTATACCTGAAACCAGCCCTGCCAGCTTCATAATCTGATGCCCCCAGATGGCGCCGAGAAACGCAAACGGAATGACACTCATGATAATCAGAGGTTGAACATAGGATTGCAAGGGAATGGCTAGCAGGGCGTAAACCATAAATAAGGAAATCAAAAACAAGGGGATTAAACTGCCAAAATATTCACCTTGCTCACGCTGTTCGCCTTCCAGGCTGTACTGGATACGAGGGTAATCCTTCATGATACCGGAAATATGCCTGGCTTTAAGGTCCGCCAAGACCTCATTGGCTGTGGTTTGAGCCCGTATAACGTCTGCAGTCACATTCACCACTCGTTGTCGGTCAGTTCTTCTGATACTAGAAAAACCGCGGCCCAGTTCAGCTATGGCAACCGTTGCAAAAGGCACTTCTGATCCCTCCGGCGTCCTCACACGCATACTGTCAAGCGTAGCCAGCGATTTCCTTTCCTTCTGTGAATATCTAACCATGACCCTCACATCATCTCGACCGCGCTGAATACGTTGTGCTTCTTCACCATAAAAAGCTTGTCGTATTTGTCGTCCCAAGGTGCCCAGGCTCAAACCAAGCGCTTCACCACCCGGTAATATCTTGAGCTTAAGTTCCTGTTTGCCCGATCGGAACGAGTCCGTAATATCGATGACCCCTGGATACTCTGCTAACTTTCGTCTTAGACGTGCTGCAGCTTCGCGCAATTCAGCGACGTTATCTCCTGCTAGCTGAATATCAATCGCGTCACCCGCTGTAAACAGGGCGCTGTTAAATCTCAATTCGAGTGCCCCGGGGATCGAACCAGACGTTTCTCGCCACATATTTGCGACTGCATTGGTCGCCAGGTCTCTTGCTTCGCTCGGTGTTAACTGCAATGTGACTTCACCTAAATGACCGCCGCTGGCTGCATTTTCATTATTACCAGGTGGGCCGCCACCACTGTTACTACTAGGTTGATTACCGACAGCAGTCAATATATGCCGTACCGGCGGGGCATCCGGAAATCGAGATTCTAATTCTTCCGCCAATTGAAAAGCTGTTCTTTCAAGCTTCATCACAGCCTCCCGGGTCACCTCAGCCGGCGTTCCCAACGGCATGGTCAGTTGCGCTATCGCCTGGTCAGATGCCAGAGGAGGAAAGAAGGAAAACGGCAGGCGGCCGCTCATAAGGATACCTACTCCAGATAGCAACGCTGCAATAGCAACTGCTAGAGTAATATAACGTGCCTGGGTGCTTGTTCTAACCAATTGTCTGAACCCGCTGTTAATATGATGCTCAAGCCAATCAGAAAATCGAGCCTGCCCTTTCATCAGTTTTTCTGCAATGCTAGCTGAGTAACCCAGTAAATGGATCGCCATGAGGACCGACAAAGAGATGCAGAGAAGTACCAGATAATTTCTGACATCTGCGGCGAACTCCAGTAACGCAATTAAGACAATGGGTATCATCAATAATCCAATCTCACCTGCAGACGTTTTTACATCTTCATGGCCAAGATGAGCAGGCAGAATAAGCTGCGACTCAATCAAGGAAAAAATCAGGCAACACACCACAACAGTGGCAATCACACCACCAATCTGGCCAAAGGTGCCCGGTCCAACAATTAGTGGAAAAAAAGTACAAATTGTTGTCAGCACGCCAAAAATAACTGGCACCGAGACCTGCTGAGTTCCTGTTATTGCCCCTTCAAGCAGTCTTCCAGAACGGAGTTGGTTTGCATACACGTTTTCACCAACAACAATGGCATCGTCCACCATTATGCCTAGTACCAGGATGAAGCCAAACAGTGAAATACCGTCAATCGATAAACCAAGAAAATTTGTCAGGAAGAGCGCTCCCAGAAACGCGACTGGAACACCCAGGCTAACCCAGAAAGCCAGCCGCGGCCTAAGAAACAGCGCCAGCAGTAATAACACCATCATGAACCCCTGGCGGGCACTCTGGAGCAGTGTGCTCAGTCGATCTTTAAGCATCTTCGAACTGTCGTTCCAGATAGTCAGGTTTACCTCTGCAGGTAATTGCGCTGCCGCACCTCTCAGGTAGGCTTCAACTTCTCGCGTAATCTCTAGAATATCCTGATTACCAATCCTAGAAACCCTGATAAGGGCCGCCGGCATGCCATTAAACCGCAACATCTGATCGGTATCTTTAAAGCCGTCCACAACCGTAGCCACATCGCGCAGATACAATCGGGAACCATCGGCTCGACTTAGCAATACCAGATTTTCAAACTCATTCCCCCAGTAGGCCTGCCCCTGGGTTCGAAGCAGGATCTCGCCGGCTCTGGTTTTGATTGAACCACCCGGTAAATCCAGGGAGCGGGTCCGAATGATCTGCGCAACAGTATCAAAACTGAGGCCGTTTCTTCTTAGTGACGCCTCTGATAACTCGACTGAAATTTCATAGGGTCGGGTATTTGATAGTGAGACCTGGGTGACATGAGGTAAGCTTGCAATATCATCACGAACCCTCTGACCGATCACTTTCAGGGTTTTCTCATCTTCGGGACCGGTTATGGCTATGTCCATAACCGAGCGTATAGAACTAACCAGATTAATGATCGGTTGCTCTGTTTCATTTGGAAAGGTGTCTATAGCATCAACTCTATTCTTGACTTCATCCAGAGCCTTAGCGGTATCGGCATCCTCCAGAAGTTCAACGGAGACCGAACACATACCTTCATTAGAGGTTGAACGAAGCTCCTTGAGCCCCTCAATACCATCTAATTCCTCTTCTACCCGGATACATACCCCCGACTCAACCTCCTCTGGTGCTGCACCCAGATAAGGGATCGAAACTACGATAATGGGAACATCAATGTCCGGGAAGGTTTTCTGAGGCATGTTAGACAGCCCCGCAAAACCCGCAAAAACAAGCAGAAAAAGCAATAAATTGGCTGCAATATGGTTTCTTGCAAACCAGTCAATAATACCGCTCACGAACTCACAACCGGATTATTGGCCAGCCGAACTAGCATGCCTGGGATGGCATCATCCAGACTCGTAATACAGACTAGATCACCCTGGTTGAGACCTGCTGAAATGAACACCCGGTTACCTTGCCGCTTTACTACTTCCAGTGCGCGCAGTTCCAGTCGGCTCTGACTGTTAACGATAAAGACCTGATCACCCGGTCTGACTGCCTGGCGGGGCAAGACCACAACCGCGGGTAACTCTTTACCCAGAATTTCAGCTTCAACAAAAAGGCCAACAGCAAGGGGTGGTTTGCCACCAGGGGTAGAATAGGGATCAGCAACCTGGGCAACCAACTGGATCATACGAGTCTTAGGGTCGATTTCACCTTCAGTACGAACAATAACGCCCTGCCATTCATGATCTTTACCCGCAAAACGGGCTTTTATCCTGGTTACCACATCGCCATCAACGCTATTTTTCGAAATTGCCAGCGGCAGATCCAAAAAGGCTAGCTCTTGGTCGTGAACCGGCAGGCGGACTTCCGCAAAATCTGTCGCATAAATAGTCGCGACCGGTGCACCTCGGTTGACAAACTGACCTATATCCAACTGCTCTGTCCTGACTCGACCATCATACGGCGCAGTTACCCGGGTCCTGGACACATCTCGCCTTGCCTTGGCAATACGTGCTCGTGCCTCCCGCAAGGTAGCCTCTGCAACTCTGAGTCTGTTTAATGCATCATCCTGCTGTGATTCACTTGCTGACTGTCTTTTTGCCAGATTCTGCTGTCGAGCATGAGCTTTCGAGGCATTCGCTAATTCACTGACAGCACGGGCCTGGCCCGCTTTAGCCTGTTCAAGAGCGACTTCATAATCCAGGGCGTCAATAGAAAACAACAGCTGGCCTTTGTTGAAAAAACCACCGCTGACCAATTCATCCGATATGGATATCACTCGACCGGAAACTTCAGCAATGAGATCAGTCTGGCTACGCGGTCTGACTGTGCCGTGCGTGTATACTGTCATCTGCATTTTTACGGGCATTGCCATCTGAGTTTCTACTACCGGCGCAACAAACTCTGGCACTACCGATTGCATTGACGGCCCTGTCATGACCAGAATGGCTGCCAGACCAATGCCACCCATTACGATGCCCATGGGCAGCAGTTTCTGTCTTAAATTCTTCATGCCATACTATCTCTGTTAGCTTTTCTGCTATTCATTGTTCAAAAATCCAGCCACGCAAAAATCCAGTAGTTTCTGATACATCACCTCTTTACTCACGTCGCCAATCCCCATAAAAAAAGATCGATTAAAAATAGTCTGTAACATAGCTCCCACCACAAATGAAAACCGAATATTTAGATCCAATTCACTGGTCTCAGGAAATACTAGTTTCAGAGCCACTGTAAATCGGGTAATCAAGTGGCCGAACCCCCTGGCTATCAAGGGTTGGATAAGTTCTTCAGGTTCAGCAGTCAATTGCGCCATAAATTCCAACGTACCCTGATTCGAGTGCAGCAATACAGGTCTAAGAAAAGCCGCCAGAATCTGCCGTAAGTCAGGTTTACCTGTTGCATTCAACAGTCTCTCAAGATTCGTTAACCGCTGTTCATTAATGGGTTCTATGCGCCGGTGGAACACGGCTGAAAACAGGCCTTGTTTTGACTCAAAGTAATAATGTGCAGCAGCTAGATTGACATTGGCATCTGAGGTTATGGCCCGCAATGATGCACCGGAAAAACCCTTGCTGACAAATATTCGTTCAGCTGAATCCAGTATTCGGGTTCTTGCAGAATCTGTCCTATCCGCATTTTCTGTATGCATAGACTAATAACTAAAACGAACGTTTGATTATATCAAATAATCCGCAACAATAAAATATGCTGGAAAGCTTGCTTTCAGTCCTGCTGGTATGCCAGTTTAAGGTCTGTCGAGGCTGCACATACGACCGTTCTGGCAACGGCCGTTTACCCTAAAAATGGGGTCTGATACGGGCATGCCGGGAAAGACATATGACCCCATCAGGAGAAATAATTGACCCTACTTGATCCCAGCTCAAACTCAGAATCCCCAGAACTGAACCCGTTATTTAATTTAATATCACAGTCCATGGGATTCGTGCCAAACAGTATGCGTACCATGGCCCATTGGCCTGAACTGTTACAGCATTTCAGCCAGCTGGCTGGAACCGTGCTTAATGGCGGCGTGCTCTCCGCAGATCTAAAACAACTCATCGCCCATATCACGTCTACTGCTTCGGGTTGCCAATACTGCCAGGCGCATACAGCGCATCAGGCCATAAAAAAAGGCGTAACCCAGCAAAAATTACTGGCCGTATTTGAATTTGAAGACAGTGACCTCTTCTCCGAGGCTGAAAAAGCAGCGCTGAAGGTCGCCCTGCATGGTGGCACCTCCCCTAACGGGGTTGAACCGGAACATATGGAAACACTGCTCAACCATTTTAATCAAAGAGAGGCCGTTGAAATAATTTCTGTTATCGCGCTGTTTGGCTTTCTCAATCGATGGAACGATTCGCTAGCAACTACGCTGGAGCCCGGCCCTCTCGAATTTGCTCAGAGCAGCCTAACCGAAACAGGTTGGCAACCGGGCAAACATGCCACTTAATCCTTCAGAATCAGTTCGGGGATACCAGACGGGGGTATCCAGATATAAGCCCTCTGCTGGAAGGTCGCAGCCCAGTCAGCGGCCTGACTTTTATTGACGCCCAGCACAAAGTAACTCTGCTGAGTCCACCCGGAAAGGGGATGTTCAGCCATAGCAATAAAATAATTTAATCTCTCTTCTTCAACTAAACTCAACAATTGCATCTGTCGATCAATACGCTCATCCTCCGATGAACAGACAGCGACAGGGTTAACGCCAGACAAAAATACCGCCGTGTCAACAGCAAAGCTCTGCAACAGTAAACGCACCCCATCATGCCTTTCGCCTACTCTCATGATTATGGGCGGATCGTCTAAAATAACGAAGTCAGTCTCGCTATAGAATGCTGACAACTCAACTTTATTGTCCATGCTTCCTTTCTACCTTAGAAACGGTATATTCACTAAACTGAACCCGCATCGCTGCTCATCCAGACACCTCCCGAATAACGGTTCTTGCACAAAGCTGATGCGAGTCTTTATCGAAAATCATTTTTCATTACTGCCTCTTAGTGTATCATTGCAATTAAGACCAACCGCCGACGTGCAGGTTACCACATGGGTCCATGGTTTTGATTTTACAGTCTAATATTCCAGCCGCTTCCTGGCTTTTAAGAGCGCTAAACTGAATCCATTGTGAATACGCCACTGGAATTCCAAATCAAGCTCGCCGCCACCAATCGCGCCGCATCTTTGATCGTTCTGAACATGCTTCTGACAGCCATTTTATGCGCTTTCTTAGTCTACAATGCAGTACTTAATTCTTCAGTAACCACCCTTGTTCTGCTGTTCGATTCAGCATCCTGCCTGGCCGTGTTCGCAATGTTTGTAGCGGCTGCCACTATTAAGGTAACACTGGCCTCAAGACCGATCCTGCTAACCAGTTTATTTATCCTGCAAACAGGAAAGGTACTGGATGCCGCCAGTCATCTCTTTATTACAGAAAGTTCAAACTGGTTGAATTCTGGAGACGCCCTCATTTTAGTCGGTGAACTCGGCCTGGCCGTTGTTGCCTTCCGATTTGTCCGGGCAGCCAACGAATTGACCAATCGAGATCCGCTGACAGGACTTTATAATCGGAGCCACCATATGCGGCACCTTTCTCGGCTATTGCGGGAATGCCGTGAAAAAAAACAATCTGTGGCCGTAGTTGCAATCGACCTGGATCACTTCAAACATATCAATGATGTGCATGGTCATGGTTACGGCGATACCGTTCTACAAACTGTGGCTACCGCATTGAAAGACCAGGTCGCAGGCGCTGACCTCATCTCCAGGACCGGTGGTGAGGAATTTGAAATTGTTATTTCCAATACCGATGAGCCGGCAGCCAAGGCTTTTGCAGAAAAAGTTAGGGCCACCATAAACGCCATTCATACGGATAAACTGGAATCATTATCGGCAAGCCTGGGTGTGGCCGTCAGTCATCTAAGTGAGGCAATGCCATCCTTAAGAGAACGTGCTGATGCGGCAGCCTATCAGGCAAAGAATTCAGGGCGCAATCGGGTAATCCTTGCCAACTGAAGCCGATGCGGGAAACAGGTCGCTTCAGTTCATACCATCACGACTGAGCCTTGCCAAGCAGACAGCTAAAGCAGGGTCTGGCTAAGCCTTACAGCAATACTATTCCTTGACAGGACAAGCAATGGTTTCACCCGATTTTAACGAGGGGAAACCCGCCGGCTGGAAAGTAAGAATCATTGCCCGCCTGGCGTGGCTTGAATTATTCTGTCCTGATCCATGGATCAAGTGGGGGTCAAAGAAAATAACAGACCCTTTGCATACTTCAAACAATACTTCATCTGCCAGCGTTATTACGCTGGGATCCGTATAAAACCCGCCTAACTGGGAGCCATCGCTTCTACCGGGCAAACACCCTTTCTTGTGACTACCAGCAATCGCTCGAAAGCAACCGTTTTCAACACTAAAAGAATCGAAGCCAACCATTACATTGGGTAATAAATCAACATGATCGCTATCATGGACCCAATAGGGTGAGTCCTGGTGCCAGCCAAATCCAGATCCTCCCGGGCCTTTGCAGTTAAGCTTGTCGGTCCAGAGCCCTACCGACGAGCAACCCAGAATCGATTGCATAGGCTGTAATAAGCGTTGTTCTGACAGCAAAACCGCCAGATTATCAGACAAGGTGTGTACAGGCTCAACAACCCGCAGTCGATCACTGTCGGATTGGGGCTCGAATTGGAAAGTATATTCAGCAAAGTCAACAAAGCGTTTCCCGTCCAGGACATACTCTCTCCCCTGCCGGGCTAATTGCAATGCCGTTTCAACAGCCTCTTCGACGCCTTCGTAAAAGCCATCGACTTCGCGCTCTGAGAAAACCCCCTGCCTGACTACAAACCCTTCCTGCTTATACTGGTGTTGCTCCGCCGCCGTAAAACCCAATTCTTTACTGCCTGCCGATGTCGTCATTTCCACAGAATCCATAGCCTCCGAATCTTTACCTTTCAGTCCTGTCCAATTGGCGCCGGTTTGCATCGTGGTCTTCATCAGCCCACCAGTCCAGGGCTCGAACATTACAGCGAGCAATATTTTTTAGTTCCGTGGTATCCATAAAAGTTTTTGTTTCACCGGGCTGCAAAACCGATTCCTCGCTCAGGACATAAACCAATCCTGTATCCACTACCGTGCCATATTTATCCTTCCAAATTGACTGGACCGTCACCATGGTAACGGGCACGTTACCCTTGTTACTGATATGACCTTCCACTCGAGTTACTGTCCCTGAACGGCTACATTTGGTCATTGAAGCACTCACCCAGGTTCGAGAACTGTCCAATACCGGTGTTTCCACCTCCACCCTGATAACTGGATCGGGTTTATCGGTTTCAAGGAAGAAATAGAGTGCAACGAGCATCAATACCACCAGCACAGCGATAATAATTGGCGGCTTCCGATCAAGCATGCAGGTCTAAAGCCATCAATAAAACTTCCTTATGACCGCCTTCCGTTGATTGAGTGCCGACGACACGAAAGCCCAGTTTTTCATGGAGTGCAACTGACGCTGGGTTAGCCGGAGATCGATTCACCTCGCAGGTGAGCGCCCCGACTCCGATTGATTTTGCATAAGTCATCAGGGAACCATAGAGCTTCTGGGCAACGCCTTTCCTTCTGAACGCAGGGCTGGTAATAATCCGGTCTATATACAGGAAATTTTCGAATTCATTTACAAACCATTGATAATTGGGGCTTTTATAGGATTTACCTGTTGTCATAGCAATAACAAACCCGGCGAGCGTCTGATCTGCCACGATCGCCTTTTTGAAGATTTCAGATATCTCGAGAAAGTATTGGATATCAGCCTCGTCAATCAGGTTAACGTGAGGAAGGCTGGCATTATTCAAAGCCAGCAAAGCGCTTAGATTACTATTTACTACAGGCACAATCTGCACTTACACCTCACTTACCCAGGCTCATGTCTTGCCAAAAACGAATTTCCTGTCAGACCAGCAGTCCGGTAAACTAATTCATGCAGGCATCAGACTGCTTATTGAACCTCATGTGTTGCATTGATTCAATACAAGTGTTCCAGGTAAGGGACAATAGGCACTCCCAATAGTGAAATTAATGTCATGGCAAACGCAGAGTATCTGGAAAAACTGTTAGCAACCGGTAAGGACAGCAGTCTGCTGAGATTCGGCCTAGGCAGTGCTTATTTCACAGCGGGCAATAACGATAAAGCAGTTGAACATCTCCGCTGCTGCATTGCCCAGGACGACAACTACACAGCCGCCTTCAAACTACTCGGCAAAGCCCTGTATCGCCTGCAGCAATGGCATGCTGCAGCCGAGGTTTTCAAACGAGGTTTTTCCTGTGCTTCAGGAAATGGCGATAAACAGGCAGAAAAGGAAATACGCGTGTTCATCGAGAAGATCAAACGCCGGCAAACCAAGGCCTAAAACCCCGCCAAGGCCATGCCAGCTATCACGCCCTGATATCGTGACTTTTTCGCCGGATTAAACCGGCATACATAGTTAGTAGCTTCTGGTCGACCAGCCAGCCCGAGAGAGTTTCAGTTAATTTCCCGGCATGCTCTGCAGTGACTTTTTCCAGTTCAGTCAGGAAGCTGTCCAGCATGGAAATATTGGCTGGCAGATCTGCCTGCATAATATCTTCTGCGTAAGTATTGGCCAGCATCAATCCATCCGATACCCCCAGCCGGTACAGTAAACCGGTAAAAGCCAATAGGATCGCACCCGCCTCATACAGGGGGAACAATTTCATGGACGACATCACGAGCACATCACGGTCAGTAATGACCAAGCCATCAAAGACAGCAACTCCCTTGTGCAGCTCAGTTAAAAATTCATCCTGTTCAGGAATATCGATCAGTAATCCCGGACGATCTCGGTCAACCTTAAAATACTCAGCGGCATCGCCCCTGCCGACCTTTACGATTAATTCATCAACCACTGAAGCAGCAGCGACCCATGTCTTCGCGCCCTTTAGCGTAACTAAGCCTGCTGCAGACTTTTCTATACTAACCGCTGGTTTGCCTTGCCCGCCTTCACTCACACAAAAAGCTGACCACTGGTTACCCTGCAGCGAAAATGCCCGCCGCATGGCAACCTGGTAACCTGCTGCAAATACCCATGCCAGGCGATCAGAGAGCATGCCACCGGCAAACGCCAATGTCGCCATATTCATAGGTCTGGCAAGATTTGATTGCCACAAATCGTAGTAACTACGCTCGTCTGGGCTAGCTCCAGTGATAGGGATTGCATTTATCAAATGCATATCTAAACAGCTCTTGTGTTGCCGATGCATCTTTTTCCCCGCAAGAAGTCGTTTCACTAACTGCATAGGTTAGCGGTTATATTATTATCGGCAAACCAGCCTGGCCTGCTGGGTGTAGACCTTCTGAACCCGCTGACCCAGCGCCTGCTACCACTAGCCTGACTTACCCAAACGGCATTGCAACCGGCGACTGCCGCCTGCGAACAAGGTGGTTAAGGCGTTAGAGAATTTGCTCTGCCTTAACCGAGACAGCTTGTTCACCAGCAGACCGCCACAAGCCTGCAATACTCTGGCGCACTGGCGCAGCCATACCCGCATTTTCAATTCAAAGGTGTTAAAGCGATGGCTGTTATCAATCCAGGCCTGCAGTCCAGAGGATACCCTGGCGAAACAGACTATAGCCAGGAAAAGGAACACAACGCCTGGTAGTATGGGCACTATCAGACCCAACAGGCCTAATAGTAGTAATATGAATCCTGCAATCGCATAGAATAACTTAGCTAGCATACCCTTTGATCTCTCCTGAATTATGGTCTCAATTTTTACGAAAAAAATTAAGTTACCTAATGAATATCAGAAGATAATGCATATCCCATGCCAGAACCCAACGGCCTGTTTTCAGCCTCCTGCAGCATCAGCACGATACGGACTCGGTCATAAATGCCAGGTCTTAGCCATATTAACCATCTAGTGATGCAAATGTCTTTCCTTCGGCTACCAGCCGCGATAGCAAAGCGGCAGGTTTCCAGATATCAGCCCCGGTTTCATCAAAAAACCGCTTAATATCGGCAAGCACCTTGTCCAGACCCTGAGTATCTGCAAACCACATGGGGCCACCGACGTGAGTCGGGAAACCGTAACCATTCACATAGACGGTATCAATGTCCCCAGCACGCAGCGCATGGCCCTCTTCCAGCAGCTTTGCTCCGATATTAATCAGCGGATAGATACAACGTTTTAGAATTTCCTCGTCACTGAAGGACTTCCTCTGGTATCCCAGGTCTTCCGAGACCCTGGTAATGACCTCATCGGCAACAGGGTCAGCGATGGGCGCCCGGCTACCCTGTTCATAACGATAGTAGCCAAGACCATTTTTCTGTCCATAACGACCCAATTCACACAATTCATCTGGGATACGACTGGTCACCTCATTGGACCCACCACGCATTTTCCTGGCGCGCCAGCCCAGATCAAGCCCTACCATATCTGCCATTGCAAACGGTCCCATTGCCAGACCAAATTCATAAATAACCTTGTCAATCTGTGCTGGAGCGGCACCTTCGAGGATCATTAGGTTAGCCTGATGACTGTATCCCCCGATCATGCGATTACCAATAAAACCTGGACAATTACCGGCCATGACACTGACTTTACCTAATCGTTTACCCAAGGCCATAGCGGTCCCAAGGGCCGCCGGAGAAGACTTTTCTCCCTTGACCACTTCCAGCAACTTCATCACATTAGCTGGGCTGAAAAAGTGCATTCCGCAGACAAATTCCGGTCGAGAGGTACTGGCTGCGATAGCATCCACATCCAGGCCGGAAGTATTGGTGGCCAGTAAAGCGCCCGGTTTCATGATTGTATCGAGTCGAGCAAAAATTTCTTTTTTCAAATCCAGATTTTCGTATACCGCTTCAATCACAACATCAGCATCACCCAGTTCATCGAGCCTTTCCGCAGGTTGAATCAGCGCCATGCGCTTATCCATTTCCTGTTGCGACAATCGGCCTTTAGAAACCGTTCGGGCATAATTTCCAGCAATGACTTTTAGCCCCCGCTTAAGGCCTTCGCTATCATTGTCATGAAGTAACACAGCGATACCGGCGTTAGCAAAACACATGGCGATGCCACCTCCCATGGTACCCGCACCAATAATAGACGCTTTGTGCACGTCGATCAGGGGCACCTCTTTAGACAAGCCTGGTATTTTATTTGCAGCTCTTTCAGCAAAAAAGATATGAATCAACGCTTCCCGCTGAGGATGTTTCAGGCATTCAGAAAAACACTCCGCCTCCACCGCCATGCCGGCATCAAAATCTGCCGCATTGACAGCTGCCCGTATGCACTCAAGTATCTGCAGTGGCGCAAACTGCCCGCGGTGCGTTCTATCCAGACTGGCAGCAGCTGAGTCAAACACAGCCGTGTCTCCCCTGTCGCTTAGAATTTTGTCATCGAGATCTCTAATTTTTCGTGTCGGACACCCTTGAGCAATAATCTCGTCAGCAAACGCCAGTCCACTTTTCACAATATCCGTTTCTACCACCCTGTCTACAATGCCCATATCCAGAGCTTTAGCTGCCGGAATAGGATCACCCGATACAATGGCCTGGATAGCTGCTGCTGCACCGACAAGCCTGGGCAAGCGCTGTGTTCCCCCTGCACCGGGCAATAGCCCCAATTTAACCTCGGGTAAGCCAACTGGGGCAGTATTACTCGCTATCCGATAATCGCAGCACAGCGCCACCTCCAAGCCCCCGCCAAACGCCGTACCGTTAATGGCGGCAATAATCGGTTTTGGGCTGGATTCCATCTGCTTGAGAACATCGTTCAAACTGGCACCCTGCATCGCTGCAGCGCCAAACTCACTGATATCAGCACCGGCAATGAAGGCTCGATTCAGACCTGTGACTACAATCGCCTTAACTTCATCATCCTCCAGAGCCTGACTAACACCATCGAATAGGCCCTGTCGAACCCCGGAGGACAGGGGATTAACCGGAGGATTATCAATGCTGAGTAACGCCGACTGTCCTTGCTTTTCGTAATGTACTTGTCCCTTCATCTGTTCTTCCTCTGGATCATATGTAAAAAGGCGCTAGTATAACGTCATTGACCTCAATTGTTATGCTCTACGGCAATAGACCGAATTTTCTTGAGTGATCTCAGGTATAGGCAACCCCAAACTTGCATAGCGTCATTACAGTGGTGATACTCAAGCAATTAGATACAGAGTCCTGATGCCATGACTGAACAGCCCGGTAGCAGCGCCTGGTTAGCGCTACACAATGAATCTGCCCTCGATCCCGACAGACCCATCATCGATCCGCATCACCATCTTTGGCGCAGAAACGGCAGCAATTACCTTCTTGACGATCTATGGAAAGATACGCAAACAGGTCACCGTATTGAGAAAACCGTATTTATCGAATGTCATGCCGAGTATCGCAAAGAAGGCGCGGACCACCTCAAGCCACTCGGCGAGACTGAGTTCGTTGCAGCACAGGCAGAAAAAAGTGAAGCAAACAACCAGCGCGCAACCATTGCCGGAATTGTTGGTCATGTAGACCTACGCCTGGCTGCAAAAATTGAACCTATTGTGAATGCCCATATCAAACTGGGCGGTGGTAGATTCCGGGGAATTCGCCACGCTGGTGCCCATGCAACCCACCCGGAAGGAATGACTATAATAGGTAGGGCGCCCGAAGGGCTGTATGAAGATGAGGGTTACAGAACAGGCCTGCGCCTCTTAGGCGAAATGGGAATGAGCTTTGATACCTGGCACTACCACTACCAGAACACCAGCTTTATCAACCTGGCCAGGGCATGTCCTGGTACGACGATGATACTGGATCATTTTGGCACGCCTTTAGGCGTGGGTGCATTTGCGAACAAACGTCAAACCATTTTTACGACCTGGCAGCGAGATATCGAAGCCATAGCAAGTTGTAGCAATGTCATTGCCAAGCTCGGAGGATTGGCCATGCCTGATAATGGATTCGGCTGGAGTGAACGTGCTAATCCACCCTCTTCGGATGAATTTGCAGACCTGCAGTCCCCCTATTACACCCATACCATTGATTGTTTTGGTTCTGAACGATGCATGATGGAGAGCAACTTTCCCGTAGATAAACTCTCGATCAGCTATGGTGTACTCTACAATGGCCTAAAAAAAATAGCAGGAAGCTACGATGATGCGGAGCAACATCAACTATTTTATGGCACCGCCGAAAGAATTTATAAACTCAGCTAGCGCTCAGGTGTTCCATCCAAAGCCGGGTTCCGCCAGCAACAGCTGCAGGTATGAGGATGATATTAAGTAACGGAACGGCCAACAGAAAATAGACCGGTAACCCGAAGGTAAGCACCTGCCGCCAGTTTCTTCTCACCCGATAGCGCAAGATTGAAAACGACATAGCATTATTCTCAGCTGCATAATCAGCATATTGAAGAGTCATCGCCCAACCGCCGAACAGTATCCAGAGTGGGGCTGCAAAGAGATTGATGCCAGGGACCAGACCAAGTACCAACAGTAACAACCATCGTGGCCCTAAATAGATAAACTTTGCCCATTCTCTGCCAAACGTCTGCATTACGAACTGAACTAAACGGGTTTTGTCTGAATGCAACGTCTGTTGGAAGTGTTTCTGTACCGCCTCTGCCAAAAGAGCATTGAAGGGCGCAGAAATGAGGTTAGCCAGAAGTGAATAAGTGAAAATGCCAAAGCTCAGCATAACCAGCCAGGAAAGTATCTCAACAATCCAACTGAGCCAGGCAAGCCACTGAGGTAGCAAACCGGCAAGGTATTGATTCAAAATCGCCACATTTTCTATAGCAATCAATATCAGTGCTGCTGCAACCAGCGTATTCAGACAGACAGGAATCAACACATAGGGCCGAATACTGGGTAGGTAAAGCAATCTGAAACCGTCCAGGAAGCAGTGCCAGCCATTAATTCGGCTACGTTTCAATTAAAAACCTCATATTGATGTTCAGTTCAAACAAATGAACCCACAAACCTCGTAATGATGCCTGCCCGTCAATGCAGTGCAGCAACCGAATCCGCCGATGGTCGCTCTGCTGAAACAATGGACACCCGTTCACCATAGCGTGTATGCGGATAATAATCCCAGACTGCGTGATGCTGGGTACACCTGTTGTCCCAGAAAACCAGCGTTCCGGGTTGCCACTGAACCCGGGCTGTCAATTTAGGGGTGCTGTTAATATGTCTGAACAGAAGGTCTAATAGTGCCCTGCTCTCTTGGGGGTGTAGACCTTTTATTCTCGAGGTAAACCCGGAATTAACATATAACAGTTTACGTCCTGTTTCAGGGTGGGTGACGACCACTGGATGCTCATTTCTCGGGTAACCGCCCGTGGGTGGCGCCGATTTATAAGCTCCTACATAGGGCAGAGCACCGTCATGAACAGCAACCAGGCCCGAAATCATCTGCTTCAGCGTATCTGACAATAAATCATAGGCCAGATACATGTTGGCAAACAGCGTATCTCCACCGCCGCCATCGGGCGTCTTGGTTACATACAACATTGAGCCCATGGGTGGGTACTCGTCACAAGTAACATCGGTATGCCAGCCATCGCCTGCCGTATAAGCTGAGTGCGCGGTCGTCTTTACTGTCAGGATATGAGGATCTTCTATAGCGCGCTCTTTATGCATAGGGTGGATATGTAATTCCCCGAATTTTGAGGCAAATACTTTATGTTGCTGCTGAGTCACGCTCTGGTCTCGAAATACCAGTACTGACCAATCCAGAAACGCCTGATGCAGCAACGCAAACTGGGCAGCGTCCATCGGTCGGCTTAAATCTGCCCCCAGCACTTCGGCCCCCAGATGGGGCGTAATCGGTTTAATGTCCATCTCTTGCCTCCCAGTTGGTTAGAACTTGATGGTATACCCAGGCATTTAACACAAGACCTTGGCAACCATCAGCGACTATCAGCCTCCGGACCGACAGGTTCTGCCAGCAGAAGAACCGAACCATCAAGCACCTGAGGTACCTCTATTCCTATATGATTCGCCAAAGTTGGCCCAATATCAACACTCATCGCGGGTTGCTGCAGCAATGCCGGTTTTACTTTCCAGCCATAAAAAACGAGCGGAATGTGTCGATCATAATGATAAAGAGAGCCGTGGGTCGTGCCCGCACCAGGAAGCATACAGCCTTCATGAAACTGAACGATCAGATCAGCTGAACGACCGGCTACGTAACTATGCCGCATCAGTTCAGCCTCGGGCCCGGCATTATGCTCAATTTCCGTTTTGGTCCAGGCATTAGCGACGAAATCATTCGCTTCAAGCAAGGATTCAATATATGCCCTGACATTTTCAAAAGTCTGGTTATGTTGTCGCACACTGTCTCGACTAATTGATAACCCAGCACCGCTGAATGACACCATTGGCCTTGGATCACCAAACGGGAAGGTGAATTCCCAGTAAATTTTCCAGTACAGCTGGAAAGCTAAAGGTAACAACTCAATTCTGCCATCATTCTTACTGCACTGCAGATTGCCCTGCCGTTTCTTCCATTCCGGTAAGTCTGCCACACCATGATCGGCCGTAAAGGCAACAATATAACCCTGCTTGCCCAGGGCCTGATCCAGTTCATCGAGCAAGGTTCCCAATAAAGTGTCAAGACGGTTCAGGTTGTCTTCTGCTTCAGCGCTGTTAGGTCCATATAGATGACCAATGGTATCTGCCGCAGACAGGGATATCGCCAGCAGGTCAATGGAATCACCGCGGCCTAACTGCTCCTCGCGAAAAACCTCAAGTGCCAGGCCAAGGGTAGCCTCATCTATGTAGGGAGATTGAAACACCTGAGCAGCAATGCTTCTGGTCTCTCCCAGGGTGACTGGATGGCCACTTGAAATACCAAGCTCGTCATCTTCACCAGGAAAGTCATCTTCTCTCTGGGATCCAGGCCCATGCTGCCACCGCTCCGGAAAGTCTTTCATGTAGCCATCAGCAACTGGGTCGGAGCCATTGAATTTCGCCACATAATCAGGCAGTTCCGTCATGTAATAACCACTACTGATAAAACGTCCCGTTTTCCTGTTAAACCAGTAAGCTGCATCGGCATGCTGCCCGCCCAAGGTTATCGCTGCCCGATCTTTGCCCGACAGGGAGAACACCTTGCTATTGGGATCGGATGTCTTCATCCAATCACCCAGGGTAGAAACCCGCATAATGCGAGGGCTTCGCTGTTCATCACCACCAATTTCTAGCGTTCCAGGATCATCATCAAAGACGCAATAAAGTAATTCACCGGACTGCTCGTCAATAAAGCTGTTACTGGGTATACCTATCTTGCTTGGATGAAAACCGGTAAGCACCACAGCGTGACCTGGACAGGTCGTACTAACAGCGTGACCCAGTTGAGCTTTTTCATAAACCCTTCCTTCACCCATGAGGCGGGCAAACCCGTGTTGGTATTGCCGCTGTAATAAGTCAGCGCGCAATTGATCGACAACGATTACCACGACTAACGTTGGTTGGGGCAGGCTCGGTGTGGTCGCTGCCATTAGCCGTAAAGGAGAAAACACAAGAACCAATGACATGGCCATTATCACTGAAACAGAACGCAATGCTATTACCCAGCTGAGTTGGTCAGATAATAGACAGGACCTGATCATCGGCCGGATACTAACGGTAGCAGCTGCATTGACTCAACAACAATCGGGACCAGAGGGACATCACCAAACGATCCCTGCTGACCTGTTTCAACCACTTCGATACGATTGACAACATCCATTCCTGAAACCACTGCCCCAAAAACTGCATAACCAAAGCTCGCACAACTCAGTGGTTTAAACAGACCCTTTTGTCTGGCTTGCATGACCTGGCTTTCCTGTTCTCTGGTGCAGCTGTCTTTCTGATGGTCCAGTCGGGGATTATCTACCACATTAATGAAAAACTGCCGGCCGGCACTATCAATCTGATTCATCCTGGCCATGGCAATCGTGCCAGCGCCGTTATTAATGCCATTATCGGCTTCGTTATGAATACTTTCGATCTCCTCAAGTTCTGTGAAATCGGGCGAGTAACCTCCGCCCTGAATCATAAATCCTGAGATCACTCTATGAAAAATAGTTCCATCATAGCGACTGTCCTGCACATAACGTAAAAAATTTGCAACCGTAATAGGCGCTTGCTGAACAAACAATTCGACTTCAAATTTGCCCAGGGTCGTCTGCACTAGTACTCTTGGATTTTCAGCTGAAACGGGTGGGGTTAATAGCAAGCCTACCAGAATCCCCAAAATTGCTGACCCGTACTTGAAAAATATCATTGATCGCAACACCTTCTATCTCCCCATCGAGCATTCATTAGCCTATCCAGACCAGCCTGTATCGATGTTCTCCATAGAGCCAAACTGCATGTCACAAATACTCTAACGGGAGGCCAAAATCGAGCAGACTGGTCAAACCATCTCTCTTTAGCATCGATTTTAGTCGTTTGTGCAACCAGCGGCAACTCAATAGCAGCTGATCAAAGATCTGAAAGCAGGTATTATACACTGCATAATCGACGCTATCAGAGAGCACTCGTTATGGTACAGACTATGCAAGAATTCAGGTTAGAGAGCCGGCAGTGGTTGCACGACAACTGCCCGGAAAGTATTAGAAAACCTGGGTTTATTCCCTGGGGAAGCAGCAAGATAGCACTTTCTGAAGATAATACGCTTTGGTTGTCTCGCATGTCACAGAAGGGCTGGACTGTACCCACCTGGCCAGAAGAATATGGTGGAGCAGGACTGAACAAGGACCAGTACCTGGTTATCCAGCAGGAAATGCAGCGCATCAACGCCCGCCCGGCGCTCACCGGAAGAGGCATCAATTACATTGGACCAACTGTGCTGGAGTTCGGTACTGCTGAACAAAAATCCCACTGGTTACCCAAGTTTGCAAGAGGCGAAGGCGGTTGGTGTATGGGCTACAGCGAGCCCGAAGCAGGTAGTGACCTGGCTAATCTGAAGCTCCGCGGCGAACAAGATGGTGACAACTATCGGTTAAACGGCATGAAAATCTGGACGTCTGATGGCATCTATGGAGACTGGATTTTTTGTCTGGTCCGTACCGACCCAGACAGATCAAAGCATGAAGGCATAAGCCTGATCCTGGTGAATATGGACCAGCCTGGCGTCCGGGTCCGGCCGATTAAACTCATCAGCGGCAATTCCCCTTTCTGCGAAACTTTTTTTGAAGACGCTGTCGCCAAGAAATCCGATCTAATCGGCGGTCTCAACCAGGGCTGGAGTGTGGGTAAGCGACTGCTGCAATATGAACGATCTGTCCATGGTGGCGTTAACACCAGCGGTGCTCAAACCCGTGAACAGAAATCTTCCCTGGCAGATATTGCCAAACGGTATCTTCCCCGAGGCCAGAACCCGGAAACATGGCACTCGCTTCGCACCAGGGTATTGCGCCTGGAAATGAACAGTAAAGCCTATAAATTAACGCAACAGCGGGTTATCGCAGAAACACAGGCTTCGGCGCCTGCGCTTGCCACCTCTATTCTTAAAGTGAAAGGCGCGGAATTCAGCCAGGAACGCATCGACGTGCAACAGGCGCTGATGGGTATTCAAGGTTGTGGCTGGCAAGGTGATCAGTTCGATAGCAGCGAGTTGGCCCTGACCAGTGAATGGCTAACCAGCCGGGCAATTTCAATTTATGGTGGCACAAGCGAGATTCAAAAAAACATTATCGCAAAACGAGTGCTAGGTCTACCCGATGAGAAATCCGGCTAACCTGGCTAAAAGAGAACAACCACTACCCGAGCGTGGCTTGTGCAACACTGCCGTCATCACTTAAAGGGCTACACGATAACTTTTACAAGGCGCCAAACTGTTTCTGCAGACCCTCATTCATTTCATCCTGCTGATCTGAATAAATCCAGGTTAGCAATATTCCTTTTATCGCGGTCACTGTAGCCAGAGGCTCATCCAGCATAAAGTGGTGGTACGATTCAGGTATGGTAAAAATAGGCAGTATTCCTGCCGTTATTTCTCTCATATAAGGCGCTGCCAATGCCCCTTCATCGGTCGAATATTCGCCCAGTAGTACGGCACTGCGACATTTCAGGCTTACAAATTTGTCTCGCTGGTCCACTCCCATTTCCAGAAAATCAAACATCCCTGGATCAAACTTCCAGGTGACCCCGCCTTCGACGCTGCGAAGCGATTGATGTGATATAAAATCAACCACATAAGGATGCTTGCAGGGTTGCTCCGGTATGAAACGAAATCGAGCCAAGGCTTCCTCTTTAGCGGGATAAATTCGCGTCGACCTGGCTGGTTCGCCATCACGCAGTTCGGCCTTTCTTCCCCATTCAACGTATCGTTCTGGTGGCTCGACTGTAAAATCGGCAAAAATGATGCCACCGAGCTGATCACCGAAGCGATGGCCAGTTTCCAGGCCAACAAAGCCACCAAAGCTATGTGCAACAAGAAACGGTTTCTCACCCAACTGCGCCGCTTCACATACGGCCATAATCTCTTGGGAAAATAATTCTCCGCTGTAGTTTGTCCGCCAACCGCTATCACCATGGCCAGACAAATCTACCGCCACCACTCTGAACTGGTCAGCAAGAAACGGCGCAACAAATCGCCACCATTCCAAATGAGCATTACTGCCATGAATCAGTAGCACACCTGGTAAACCAACCTTCCCCCAGGCCACATAATGAATTTTACAATTCTGCACCTCCACAAAAGCATCTTCTGCTTCTATCTGCAATGCTCTGTCAAACCAATCCGGCGAATTTTCTACACTCATCATTATCTCGTCACTTACGGCGCCGGATAATGTAACACATTCTCTCAACTGCGGTAGTCATCTATCCCATATTTGCTTTTCTACCCTGAACTGATAATGTCCCGCCATCATCCAATGCAATGAAAGGAGAATCATATGGATATTCAAGGACAAAATATTGTCATTATCGGTGGCACTTCAGGTATTGGCCTGGCAACTGCCGTAGCTGCCCAGAAAGCAGGTGCAAACGTGTGGTCGGCGAGTAGATCAATGGACAAGGTTTCGCTGTGTCAGACAAACCACCCTGAAATCCAGTTCTCCCAGGTAGATACGCATGACCCAGAGGGGCTGAAATCACTCTTCCAATCAGCAGGCAGGATTAACCATATTGTCGGCGCAGCTACAGGTGCCGATCGAACCATGCTGCCTTTCATGGAACAAACTGATGAACAATTCAGGGAGGCCTTCAATAAATTCTGGGGTTACACTAACGTTGTTCGGCAGGGGGTTCCGTTTCTAGTCGATGATGGCTCGATAACCCTCATAAGTGGTACGCCTGCTCGAAAATGTAATCCTGGAATGTCATCCGTGTCCTGCACTGGAAATGCCGTCGAGGGCCTGATCAGGGCGCTAGCAACCGAACTAGCACCCAGGCGAGTCAACGGTGTTGCACCCGGCATCATCGATACCGCCATGTTCGACCGATTCGGGGATAAAAAAGCCGCCGCCCTTGAAAACATTGGTAAAGGTATCTTGTTAGGCCGTGTTGGCGCTGCTGAGGAAGTTGCTGCCGGGATTATGCTGGCGATAAGCAATCCCTATATGACCGGCGTTGTGCTCGATGTAGACGGCGGTGCGCTGCTCCCCTGAACCACTTGAATCGGTCCCAGCAAGCTACTTTACTGTGGCAGTATAGCCTTACCCAGAGGTTGCCTGGCTTGATAGGCATCAAGAATGTGCTGAGCACTGCAGGCTTTCTGGAAATAATAGCCCTGGCCAAGATTGCAGCCCAACTGGCGCAGAATCTCCAACTGGCTCGCAGTTTCAATCCCTTCTGCAATGATCTTCAAACCAAGGCTGCGCCCCAAATCGATAATAGCTTTAGTAATGACAAAGTCATCAGAATCAAGGGCTAACTCCCTGATAAATGCCTGGTCAATTTTCAATGTATCTAAAGGAAATCGTTTTAGATAAGCCAATGACGAGTAACCAGTCCCAAAATCATCGACACTAATCCTATGGCCACGATTGTGAAAAGCCTCCATCAACTGAAAATTACTCTCTATCGCCGCCATGGCAACCCCTTCTGTGATTTCCAGGCTGATGTCCGAAGGCGACAAGCCGGTTTCCGAAATCAAATTATCCAGGCGTTGGGGTAGTTCCACATTAAACTGCTGTGAGGAAATATTCACAGCAATGCTAAATTCTTTAAGACCTTCCCTTTTAAAGGCCGATAATTGCCTGCATACCTGTTCCAACAGTTGATCACCCAGCGGCAAAATCAGATCACTCTGTTCTGCCACTGGTATAAAATCTGTGGGTGACACGTTTCCTAATTCCTTATGATTCCAGCGCACCAGCGCTTCAAAACTACTGATTTCCAAAGTTTTGAGTTCAACAATAGGTTGATAAAAACAAACCAGCTCATTTTCAAGGATAGCCTCCTGAAGCGCCGAACGAATATAGACAAACCGCTTAGCCTCTTCATACATTGCTGAATTAAACACCACGTAACTGTTTGCTGGCTCTTGCTTGGCTCTTTGAAGTGCGGTTTCACCATCTCTGATCATCTCCTCCGCAAAAGTGTACTGCTCAGAGTTAACGACAATACCCGCACTGGCTACAACACTAACGCTTGACTCACTTGCAAGGCTGAGATTCTTTTCAATTTCTGCTTGGATATCATTGACCATCACTACGGCCTGACCCGCATCTCCCACATTAAACAGCAATACAGCAAAAGTACCGCCGCCAAAATGAGATATCGTGTCCTGTGCTGTTAAGGCCGTACGAATCCGTTGTCCTACTTCAATAATCACCTTATCACCAGCTTCGATCCCAAGGCCCTGATTAATAACGCTAAGTCGATCAATCCCAAAGATGACAATTGCAAAGCGGCTCCTGCCAGACGCCTCGGTTGCAATTGCTTCAGGCAAAATCATCCGGCTGGTTAGACGATCCAGAAATAGCTGTCTGTTCGGTAACAGGGTAAGAGCATCATAAAAGGCACTTCTAACAAGCTGTTCTTCCTGAGACAGTCTTTCTCTTATATCCCTGAAGGTAATCACCAGCAGTTGTTCCTGACCAAGCTCAAACCAACTCGAACCAATCTCAATGGGTACCTTTTCACCATCTGCATTGGTAAGGTACTGACGGGTTACGGGCTGATTAACAAGTTGGGTAGCTTCTTCTGGCGTGCTCAGAGAGAAAAAAGGATCGCCGCTGGCAAACTCACTCAGTTCAAACGTTGAAGCTAATTCAGCGCCTATCAGGTTATCCTGATCAAGGCCGAGCATTCGAGTCGCAGCAGCATTCACCAACAGCATTCTTCCCTGTCGATCTGCGGTCACGATGCCATCATCGATATTACTAACGGTGGCAAGCAGTCGTTCACGGGCAACTTCGAGCTTCACATCCATCTGATGTTCGTAAAGTGCCATCTCAATGGTTATATCGAGTTCTCGATTATCAAATGGTTTTAAAACATAACCATAGGGAGCCGTAATCTTAGCTCTGGCCAAAGTCTCTTTATTTGAATAAGCAGTGCAAAAAATAATGGGTACGTCATACTCGGCTCTGATATTGGCAGCTGCGTCAATACCATCCATTTCACCGCGTAAGTTTATATCCATCAAAACCAGATCCGGCCGCTGATCAAGAACGCGTTCAACTGCATCTTCGCCTCTGGCTGCCGTGCCTGTTACCTCATACCCCATCTTCTGCAATCTGGACTGAATGTCCCTGGCTACAATCACTTCATCTTCAACAATAAAAATTGTGCTCTCAGCCATCATCAGGGTTCCGCGGGAATTCTATGGTGAAACTGGCACTGGGCTTACCCTGAAAATTAAGCCTGCCTTCAAGTTGCCCGGTTAATATAGAGACGATTTCCATCCCCATGGAAGCATTCTTACTAATATCAAAGCCCTCAGGCAAACCGTTTCCATCATCGCTTATTTCGAGGCGATAATAATCACCCTTAGGAGCAAATGCTATATTAATATTGCCAATGCCTTGTCTGTCCGTAAATGCATGCTTGAGTGAATTTGAGACCAGTTCATTGATGATCAGACCACAAGGAACCGCGGTTTCAAGTTCAAGGGAAACATCGTCAACGACAATGTTCAAGCGCACTTCTATATTGGGAACAACATAAAATCGACACAGGCTATTCGTTAGCATCTGGATATAATCTTCGAAATTAATTTCAAGCAAACTCTCGGACTGGTACAGATTCTCATGAATCAGTGACATCGATTTGATTCTCTGCTGACTTTCACCCAGTAAATTTGACAGCCCCTCATCGATTGCCGAATCAGCCTGCATATTAAGAAGACTAGATATGACTTGCATATTATTTTTCACTCGATGATGCACTTCCTTTAACAGCAATTCCTTCTCTCTCAGGGACTCAGCCAATTCCCCTCTTGCATATTTGTGCTCCTGAACTTCGTTCTGCAGAGCAGCAGATCTCTCCGCCACCCGGAGTTCCAAATTACGGCGATAATCCTCCAGTTCAGCTTCTGTTTTCTTGCGCAATGAGACATCTCTGGATATGCAGACTAATGCCGAGCCCTGACTGCCATTTTCACTTACTGAAGCGATGGTGACCTCCGCTGTGTGTCCTTGTCTTTCTTTCTGCAGAGACACTTCACCGTGGTACCTGCCCTGGCTTAGTAAGGCTTCTTGAACCTCACTGATATCGTTTTCCTCCTCAAAAATCAAGGGCAGCAACTGTGTACCAAGACTATCTTTCGGGGCGAGTCCAAACATCAATTCAATGGCATGATTGGCATATAAAACAACACCTCCAAAATCGGCTATCACAATACAGTCAGTGGCTTCTTCCAGCGACTCAATATATAACTGCAATCGCTCGCTATAGCGCTTTTCTGTTTCAAAACGCTGACGACGAGAGTTGTTATGCAGAAACAGATAGAGTGCAATACTGAAGACTGTAAGATAAGCCAGATAGGCCCACCAGGTTGCCCATATGGGCGGCTCAACCCTCACCTGTATACTCGTTATTTCATCGTTCCAGAGCTTGTCATTATTAGCACCAAGTAACTCGAAAGTATAATTACCCGGATCCAGATTAGTGTAGGTTACCCGATGCTCGCCCTTAGCTGGGATCCAATCCTCGTCAAAGCCGTAAAGCCTGTACTTAAAGTCGTTCTTTCTCGGTGCCGTAAAATCAATTACTGAAAATTTTAAGCCAATAACTGAATCAGTGTACTTGAGTACCAATTCATCTGTTTTAGACAGTATTTGCGGTAAAGGAAAATTTTGGTTGAATTTGCTGAATTCGGTCAGTGATACAGGTGCTATATGGGTATTTTTGGCGCGGATAGTTTCAGGATCGAACATATTAAAGCCATTATTTCCGCCAAACAGAATTAATCCATTTTTCAATTTCAAATAGGCTCCGCTGTTGAAGTCATCACTTTGCAAACCATGTGTCGAATCATAAGCCTCGAACTTCCCGGTAGCCGGGTCATAGGAAGTAAGCCCCTTGCCACCACTGATCCATATCTTTCCGGTGCTATCCTCCAATAGACCATATACAGAACCACTGGCGAGCCCGTCGGATTTAGTAAAACGGGTAAATATTCCCGTTTCGGGGGAATAAAAATTAACCCCTCGATCGCGTGTGCCAACCCATACGCCCTTATCAGTTTCCAGTAGAGACACGACATTATTGCTGGATAACGTTGTGTTCTCACTCGGATCATGCCTAAAGGAAAACGTATCCCCACTGTCCACATTGAGTACAATGACACCCCCCCCATTGGTGGCGATCCAGATAGTCCCATCCCCAACCTGAATAATATCAAGTGCCAGTAGCGATTCGAACTGACCATGGGGATTAGTCGAAATGGGAAAGCGCCGAAATCGATCATCACCTAAATAGAGGTTTATACCGCCACCATAGGTTGCAACCCAAAGCCTTTCTTGCTTATCTACATAAATTCGAGTAACAGCGTCGGAGGAGATAGTTTCAGTCCCATTCTGGATATGCCGATAAACCCGGTTAAGCTCGCCATTTCGGAGCACATTAATACCCCCTGTCATGGTGCCAGCCCAGATTTCCTTCTGGTAGCTCTGAACCGCCATAACTCTTCGATCGCTCAGACCCAGGCGAGTCGAATCATAAACTTCAGTTATTTTCTTATTCTGCCGCCAGACACTCAGTCCCTCAAAGCTCCCTATCCACAGATTTCCGTTATCATCTTCTGCAAAAGAAGAAGTTGAAGGGCTGGAAACACCCCTTTCTGAACTTGATTGCAAATTAAATATAGGGAAGGTATCGACAGTGGCATTCCATTTACTGATACCGTCGTAGGTCCCCACCCAGATAACCCCACCAAGATCCTGAAATAAATCAATAATGGTCTCATCATTTATGCTCTTCGGGTTGGTCAGATCCGAACGAAAATGCTGAAAATCATTGGTCTCGGACCTCCATAGATTCAGACCTGCGTCCGCGCCGATCCATAGGGTGTCGTTGTCATCTCGAATAATTGCCCTGACTCTATTGCTACTCAGTGACCTAGGATCACCGCTATTGGATTCAAAATGAAACCATTTACCATCGCGTTCATCAAGTATGCTGATTCCATTTGAAAAGGTTCCAATCCATTTTCGGCCCAGATTGTCCGATTGAATTGCCCGGATTTGATTTCCGGCAATTGAATTGAAATTCAAGGGATCATGGATATAACGTGCCTTTACCGAACCTGATTGATCTATAACGGCTACACCACCCGCTTCTGTCCCCACCCAAAGTTGATTCTGTTCATCCAGAAACAACGCTCGAACGCCGCCCTTACCAATACTGTCGACCTTGGTCAGGTCATTCTTGATCCAGGAAACCCTGCCATCCTTATCCAAACGGACAAGGCCAATATTGGTACCTATCCATATATCACCCTGGTGACCCTCAATCAGGGAGAAAACAGAAATAACAACATCGGCACTAGCGTGTTGGTCAGCATCCAATGGGAAGTGAGTGAAATTGCGCTGAACAGGGTCATAAGTGTCCAACCCTGCATCTGTACCGACCCAAAGCCTGCCGAAAGAATCAGAATATAGTGCATGCACTTGATCATGAGACAGCGATGAAGGGTCGTTTTCTACATGATAAAACACTTCGAAATCATAACCATCATATCGATTAAGGCCTTCCTGGGTGCCGATCCAAATCAACCCATCGATATCCTGGGCAAAGGAAGTCACTCCGGTCTGGGATAAGCCTTCTTCTGTATTAAGATGATCGAAATTGACTATTCTTTGATTAAGTAACTGACTCACTGCAAGAGCCTGCAGAGAAAACTGACTGCAAAAAACCAATAAAGCAACAACCATTAACCTTTCGTATAAACCAGTAAGAAAATAGCGCCTGGCCGATGTTTGTAGATTTGACCCTGACCTTATTTCTACTAGCCTAATTAACGCTTTAAAGTGAGTTACTTTGTCTCCTGAGAACGAGGATACCATCCAGGCCATTACGATAACCTGTGAAATCAGTATTCTCCAACTGGAACAAGAACCAATTAATTGGATTCTGTCTGTTCTTCTGAATAGTTGAGGCACAAACATTACCGCATTCCTACGGATTCTGTATAAAACCCGCATTGGCAGGTGACGAAAGATTCCAGATAAAACCTACTGCTGTGGCTCCTGCCATATTAAAGTAGAACCTGAAATCATTATTTCCAGGCAAATCGATTAGCAATTTCTGCTCGGACGCGACCGCTTGCTGTTGCTTGAAGTCACTGGTCTGTTCTTCTGAGGGTTGCCATATGTAACCTTGTTCGGCCAGGGTATCCAGGTCCCATACAAAGCCATATGCAGCAAAACCTTGCTCATTCCAGACAGACTGGTTCTGTTCTAACGCCTGTGTTTGATACTCACTGGTGTCATTAGCCTGAACGGTCCAGAGCATTTGACTACGCACTGGAGACTTAGTAGATGCCGCTGGCATTGGCTCTGCCAATACAGAAAGTTGAGCAAACGCTGTAAGTAAAATGAAAATTAATCGCGACATTAGAATACTCCTATTAGTGTTATTCGCCCTGAACAAAAAATGAATCAAATCATATCTAGCACCAGATCTAGATGCACACTCTGTGCCATCTCAAAAAAATCTCCCTAACTAGCTGTTTCATATAAATATTATAGAATTCAGTAAAACAGGCATGGGAATTTCGTCAATATTTTGACACTGAAGATACTGCAATGTGTCTACTACAGCAGGAATGTGACAGCAGGGCATTTGAACCATTTAAAAATTTCTTGATGGCGCAGAATGCAGTTTTTCAAAACAATGGCTAAATGTGATTGACACTGGCGAACAATGAGATCACCCGAATAGGATAGCTGGCAAAAACTGAAATTAAGGGATCAGGATAAATTACGCCACTCAAAGCCAACTTAAGAGTAAGCCAAAACTTTATCGAGAAGCAGCGCGCTAGACCGTACTGATAACCGGAAATTCCTGATTCAAAGGCTAAAAACATGTGCACAGGGGTCAAAACAGCGATGATTCACTTTATATCAAATGACCCTTTGCAAATTAACCTTCTCTGGCTTTGACTCGCCGGCGCCCCCTATGAAGCAGCGGCTCGGTATAACCGTTAGGTTGTTGTCTGCCTTTGAAAACCAGATCACAGGCAGCCTGGAAAGCTATACTCTTTTCAAAATCTTTGGACATCGGCGTGTAGTTATCGTCATCGGCATTCTGCTCATCAACGACAACCGCCATTTTCTTCATGACTGCTGAAACTTCAGCCGGACTGCATATCCCATGATGAAGCCAGTTGGCAATATACTGGGAAGATATTCGCAGGGTAGCGCGGTCTTCCATTAAACCGACATTATTGATATCTGGAACTTTTGAACAACCTATGCCCTGATCAATCCAACGAACCACGTATCCCAATATCCCCTGAGCATTGTTCTCCAGTTCACTGCTTACCTGCTCTGACGTCAGATTTTCACCCTCCAGCAGGGGCAGTTCAAGGAGCGTTGCAAGGTCTGCTCTCGGGCTTTGCAGCAGTTGACGCTGCCGTTCAGGCACACTGACTTCATGATAATGCAGGGCGTGCAGAGTAGCCGCCGTGGGTGAGGGTACCCAGGCACAGTTTGCACCTGCTTCGGGATGGCCTATCTTAATCCGCATCATTTCGGCCATTTCATCGGGCATTGGCCACATGCCCTTACCTATCTGTGCCTGGCCGCTAAAACCGGTCGCCAGACCGATATCAACATTCCAGTCCTCGTATGCACTTATCCATGCCTGCTGCTTCATAACAGTTTTGGGCACCATAGGCCCAGCTTCCATACTAGTATGAATCTCATCCCCTGTTCGGTCTAAGAATCCTGTATTTACAAAAATAACCCGATCTTTTGCTCTTTCAATACACGCTTTGAGGTTTAAAGTAGTTCTTCTTTCCTCATCCATAATTCCTATTTTCAAGGTGTTCGTCGGCATACCCAGGATTAACTCAATTTTTGAAAACAAATCCACGGTGAAAGAGACTTCATCCGGGCCGTGCATTTTTGGTTTGACAATGTAGACACTCCCCGTCCGCGAATTTTGAAAATTACTGGAGCCCTTTAAGTCATACATCGCCAGTGTGCTGGTGATGAGCCCATCTAATATCCCTTCCGGAATTTCACTTCCATCGGGCAGCAGAACAGCTTCACTGGTCATCAGGTGTCCAACATTACGAATCAGTAACAGGCTTCGGCCAGGAAGCACGACTTCCCTGCCCTGTGCAGACGTGTAAACTCTATCCGGGTTCAGCGTGCGTCGAATATCCAAATCACCCTTCTTAAACTCTTCTGAGAGGGTGCCTTGCATCAGACCCAGCCAGTTTGTATAAACAAGGACCTTGTCGTCGGCATCGACTGCAGCTACAGAATCTTCACAATCTTGAATAGTCGTGACGGCTGACTCCAATACAACATCTTTCACACCCGCTGGTTGATCTTTACCGACAGCGTCCATTCGGTCAATCTGGATCTCAATATGCAGATTATTGTTGACTAATAAAATAGCCGATGGCTGATCAGATTTGCCCTGGTAACCAACCAGCTGATCTGGTGCAGTAAGCCCCGTTATCTGCCCATTCGCAAGATCTGCCTGTAGCTGGCCATCTTCCACAAAGTATCGCGTAACAGCCTGATGGTCAGCACCCTTAAGGCCCACGCTGTTATTCAGAAAGCTCTCGGCATAAGCAATGACTTTGACCCCACGAACAGGGTTATAGCCGCTACCTTTTTCCTCGCCGGGGTTTTCAGGTATCACATCGGTGCCATACAAGGCATCGTACAAGCTACCCCACCTTGCGTTGGCTGCATTCAGTGCAAAACGAGCATTCATGATAGGGACAACCAATTGCGGACCAGCGATGCGCGCGATTTCGCTATCGACGCCAGCGGTAGTGATATTGAAATCGTCCACATCGGGCAGGATATAGCCTATCTCAAGAAGGAACGCATGATATTCCTCGGCATTTATGCGTTTACCCGAATGACTGCCATACCACTCGTCCAGCTTCGCCTGCAATAAATCTCGCTGTTCTAACAAGGCGATGTTGCGAGGTGCAAATTCATCTAAAATGGAGGCTAAGCCCTTCCAGTAAGTGCTTGAGGACAGCCCCAGTCCAGGAAGAACCTGTTCCTCTATAAGGTCATATAACACCTTGGCTACCTGTAGCCCAGCAACGTCAACCCTTTCAGTCATCAGTCCTTCCTATCTACGATCTCTGTTAAAGCTAAGTTTACTATGAATACAAGTTTATTATGAATAATAGATGGGCGAAATCAAAGCGCCCTGTTCTGCTCTATTTTACCCTGTTGTGATCAGCGCAAACCTGCCATGTCAGCCAATAGCAAGCTACAATCGAACAGCGACATCGAAAATGATTATCCTAATTAGAGAGGTTAGAGCACATGCTGGAGAGAGAAATTGACATCGCTACCACAGATGGCCTCATGAACACATTCATTACCCACCCAGAAACAGAAGGTCCACATCCTACCGTTATATTTCTGATGGATGCACCCGGGAAACGAGAAGAACTTCACGATATGGCCCGACGAATTGCCAGCGTCGGCTACTACGTCATGCTGCCTAATTTATATTACAGGCGTGCCCGCGAGTGGGCAACTACCGGCACCCAGGAAAACCGGGAAATACTGTTTAGCCACATGAATAGTCTGAGCAATCATATGGTAATCGAAGATATCAAAGCGCTGCTGCATTCAAGCAGCCAGGACCTGTATGCACGAACCGGGCCGGTGGGCTGTGTGGGCTACTGCATGAGCGGACCATTCGCCTTTGCTGCGGCATCTGAACTCGGCCACACCATAAAAGCAGCTGCATCCTTCCACGGCATACGATTGTTAACTGATGAACCCGATTCTCCGCA